>MDTD01142232.1_pt1 | contig 32734 bp, 26 predicted proteins | sample 811221 | NCBI WGS metagenome assembly MDTD01 (sample SAMN05326646, study PRJNA326480) | marine metagenome | isolation source: seawater | place: Pacific Ocean: South West | collected 2011
AATAGAAAAATAGAGATCTTCAAAGAAAAAGATGAAATAGAATTTAATGATTTTTCAGTAATCCCTATTCACACAAACCATTCAATTCCTGAAACTAATGGACTCTTGTTTAAATTTACCTCTAAAAATGTATGTTTTTTTCTTATTTCAGACTTTAAGTTTGATAATCAAACTCCCTATGAACCTCCTATGGACCTAAAATTTATCAAGGAAAAGACAAAGAACTTTGAGAAAAGGCTTCTTCTAGTCGATAGTACCAATATCAAGAGCAGAAATACAAAAACCTTTTCTGAGGCAGACATAATACCAAAAATAGAGAATATTATAGAAACCAATAAAAAAAGAATTTTCATTACACTTTTTCCATCAAATATTTTTAGACAAAAAACTATCTTAAATGCTTGCAAAAAGCTTAAAAGAAATGTCATCCCATATGGTAAATCAGTAGAAAACTACCTTCAAACAGCAATAGACACAAATCTTATTAAAGAAAACTTCAAAAATATCAAAGATGTAAAAAGCACTGATTGTGAAAGTGACAAAAATGTTATCATCATCTCAGGATGCCAAGGAGATTTTAAAGGAGCCTTAAGAAGAGTCGCTGTTGGAGAAGATACTTATTTTAAAATAAAAAAAGGCGATCTATTTATTTTTAGCTCCACTCCAATACCAGGAAATGAAAAAAAGGTTTCACAAATTATTAATAAAATTTATGAGGCTGGAGGAGAAGTCATTACTAATAACGATCTTTTAATTCATTCTTCAGGCCATGCTGGAAAAGAGGATCTAAAGATTATTTATAGAGCTTTTAATCCTACGGACATCATTCCAATTCATGGAGAATCCTCCCTTTTAAATTATCATAAAAAGTTTATAGAAGATTCCTATCCAAGCGCAAAACCTCATTTAATGTATAATTTTGATAACCTGGTCGTAAAAAACAATCTTGATTTGCACGTTTATAAAAACGAACCCATCGAAAATATCTTTATCCATGGGAAAGGAATTCCATTGGATAAAGATGCCTTTAGGCAAAGACGGAAACTAGCTTCAATGGGGATAATTTTTATTTCACTTAAAGTTGATACTCTTAATAGAAAAAAAATCACACAAAAAGTAGACTTTATGGGTCTGCCACAAATTTTAGACCAATATAAAGACAATTTAATTAACCTAATCAATAATCACTTTAATAAAAATAAAATTAGGTCATTTGAGAAAACAGAAGACAACCTTAAGGTAGAAGTAAGAAAAATGTGTAATCAACATTTGGGCTATAAACCTCAAGTTTTAATTCATTTTATTTGATAAAGTTATATTAATGGAAAAAAATCTAACTTGCCCTAATCATCCAAAAAATTCCAATTTACTTACGTGCTCTCTTTGTGAATGTGAGTTTTGTGAAGAATGTCTTCACGAAATTGATAGCTTGATTTGTTGCTCCCCCCATTACAAACAATACATTAAAGAAAAGTGGGTTCCAGCAAAAAAAATAATTTGCTCCAATGACGAAAACTCTGAAAGTCTTATTTTATTACAGAAAAAAAAAGAACTATGGGCTTTGAAAAATATACCAACTTTTTTCACCCATAGTTATTCTGTATGTGAAGAAAATGGGAACCCTTTAAGTCACGTTACCTTTTTTTGTTTAAGCCACGACTTTAAAAGGGTCCGGTCTTTTATAGAGCAATAAAACTACTTAATGCTGAGTTGCATTCTCATCCGTGTTTTTATCTTTTCTCATGAAGCTAGGTGTATCCAATTCATCTTCATTGAAATTTATAAAACCAAGTTTTTCAGCAATACTTTTTCCTCTAGCAACATTTCCAGATTGCTTTTGAGTTTGAGTATTCTCATTACTCCTTTGAGTTTTTGAACCTTCCTCAGTTTCATAATTTTTTACACTTTTTTCCTCATTTACAGTAGCGTTGCTTCTTTTTGAATTTTCATAACGGTTAGCTGCTTCCTTTATATTTTTAACTAAAGAAGACATCTGTGGGCTACTTTCTTCATTTTCTTTTTCTTTGGCCTTATAAAAATGCTCTTTATTCAATTCCTTATCTTGAACAGTCTCTTCATTAATATTTGGCTCACTACTATTAACTCTCTCTAAGGTTTCATTCACTGAAGCTTCTAAATTTTCATAGAAGCCCCCTTCCTGATCAGGTGTAGTCTGCTGATAGTCATCTTCGGAAGAACTTTTTAGGCTTATTTCTTCTTTATGATTTTCAATGATTTCTCTCTTTTCAATAATTCTTCCAGCACTAACTCTATCCTGCCCTCCTAGCCCAGTTGCTATTACAGTCACTTTTATTTCATCTGTCATTTCTTCATCAATCACAGTCCCAAAAATTATTTCAGCGTCATCGTCTGCTGCTTCCATGATAAGTGTCACGGCTTCATTAGTTTCATGCATAGTAAGAGAATCATTACCAGTAATATTTATTATGATCCCTGTTGCACCATCTATTGAAATATCTTCTAACAAAGGAGAGCTTATAGCTTCTGTCGCTGCCTTTATTGAACGATCTGGTCCAGAGCAGACTCCTGTTCCCATAAGTGAAAGTCCCTTGTTGGCCATAACAGTACTTACATCTGCAAAGTCAGCATTAATATGACCAGTATTATTGATAAGGTCTGATATACCTCTTACAGCATTGAGAAGGACTTCATCGGCTTTTTTAAATGTCTCTACTAATGAGAGGCTCTCACCAGCTATATAAAGCAGCCTTTGGTTTGGAATTGTAATAAGAGAATCTACATTATCTTCTAAAATTGAAATTCCAGACTCAGCTTGCTTAAATCTTTTCTTGCCCTCAAAAATAAAAGGCTTGGTAACAACGCCTACTGTTAGTGCACCTAATTCTTTTGCAAGCTTTGCAATAACGGGAGCAGCGCCTGTACCGGTTCCACCACCCATACCTGCAGTAATAAAAACCATATCTGAGCCTTCTAGTAGCTCACTTAACTTTTCATATTCATCAAGAGCAGCCTTTCTACCAACTTCAGGGTTAGCACCAGCACCAAGTCCCTTTGTTATTTCTCCACCTAGTTGAATTTTTGTAGGTGCAAGGCTTGCATTTAAAGCCTGGATATCTGTATTGGCTACAACATACTCGACACCAGAAAGACCAGATCGAATCATCGTATTAACGGCATTACACCCGCCACCTCCGACACCAATAACCTTTATTCTTGCACACTGCTTAATTTCTTCCTCAAGACCATCTGAAATTTCAAACATGATAACCTCCTCCACCAAGAGGGTTAAAAAATTTCCTTAAAGACAGATCGAAGAGACTCACTCAACCTACCGATCAAATCCTTTTGACCCCTTAGCCTATTATTTTCCAAAAAATTTTTATTTTTTTTATGATTTTCAAGAAGAAGCCCCAAAACCGTTGAAAACTTTGGACTATGCATTGTCCCAGTCATTCCTCCTAACGGCAACGGATAACCTGTCTTCGTTGGCTTTTCTAAAATATATTCTCCCAAATCAGCTAAAGACCGAATTAGTGAACCTCCACCTGTGAGGACATAACCTCCCGTCACCTTATGGGATAAACCTCTTTCTTCAATAATTCCCTTGATAATACTAAAAAGCTCCTCAGCTCTTGCACCTAAAACTTCAGAGCAAAGCTGAAGCTTGACCTCTCTTGGCTTTGTCCCCGAAAGACCTTGTACTTTAATCACAGAGCTACTATTCACACCTTCAGGAAGGACACTTGTATGGTTTACTTTTATGTTTTCTGCCTCAGTATGAGGTATTTGAAGAGCCACTGCCAAGTCATTAGTAAAATGATTTCCACCAACAGGAATTATATGTGAATGGATTAAGCTACCATTTTTCCAAATAGCGAGGTCTGTAGTTCCTCCGCCTATATCCACTAACACAACCCCTAAATCTTTCTCCTCTTTAGTTAATACTGCTCTTGAAGAAGCAATCGGCTGTAGAGTAATTTGGGAAACGGATATCCCTGTATGCTCAACGCATTTAACCAAGTTTTGAATTAAAGAAATAGAACCTGTTACTATATGAACTTGAGCTTCAAGCCTCACACCACACATACCAATAGGGTTTTTAATTCCCGCTGTGTTATCAACCTTATAAGACTGAGGAACCACGTGAAGAATTTCGCGATCAGATGGAATAACAACAGCCTTAGCTGCCTCAATGACACGCCGGACGTCAATTGCCTCAATCTCACGCCCCTTGATAGCAACAACACCTGAACTATTAAAGCTGTATATATGATTACCGGCTATACCAATAGTGGCCTTGCTTATATTGACCCCAGACATGAGGCGTGCTTCCTCTACGGAGGACTTTATTGACTTTATAGTCTTATCAATGTTGACTACGGAACCTTTTTTCAAACCATGACTAGGGTGAGTTCCGACACCGATAATCTCTATATCACTATCTTTGGATTTTCCTGTTTGAAGGCCGACAACGGTACAAACTTTCGTTGTTCCTATATCTAATCCTACAATCACACTTTTATCGTTCATGAGATTCCTTTCTCATTGCGACTATGGAACAACAGAGAGTACTTTAGGTTGTTTTGATAGCTTCTGATTAGTCTATCATAGGAAAAATATTAAAATCTGTCATTGAACTTGACAACAACTTTTTTGGAATTTGTTAGATTAATTACTGATGGAGTTTTTTGTTTTGTTCTTAAAAACTTTAATATCTTTTGTAGCTTGAGGGCCTTTACGGTCCATTCATCATCTCCTAAAAAGGCACTCGAAGGGCTACCATCCAGAGAAAGAATAATTGTCAAATTGCCGTGATTACTCAAAATAACCTCAGATAATTTCTTTCTAAACTTTATTTCCATAGCTTTAATAATATTTACTAACTGATTTTGGGTTTTTTCGTTGGCTTTTTCAACGGGAATGGCCAGAGACGGTAAATCATATTGAAGCTTTTTGTCATTTTCCAAAATTTCTTCATAAGTCGGATCAAAAAGCTTACCATTATCAACTAAAAGAGCTTCATAAGATTCTTGCCCATTTCTTTTATAAATTTGAACCCTCATTAAGGGTATTGGACAGTCCAGTTTAATGTCTAAAAACTTTTTAACAGGATTAAACTTAATTTCGTAGGAAGATATAAAGTGCTTTGAAACCAACTTTTCATCAATAATCTTCTTTTTTACATCACTCAGAAGACCTCTTCTTTCAAATTCCTTTACAAGCCCAAGAGTTAAAGAGCCTGCCACCCTAGAGGGACACTTTCCAAAAAAGGTTCTGTATTTTATTTTATTTTTTTTCCAGTTATCAATTGATGCTTCAAGGGTACCTGTTAGAAAAAAAGGTATAAATGCTAATAAGATTTTAAAAAATAAATTTATGTTTATCATTATCTCAAAATTTAACTTCAGTTTCAAAATCTATCCCAAACTGAAGCTTTAATTCTTCCTTAACAAAATTAATGGCCTTCACCATACTTGAATGGTCAGCCCCACCTCTATTTTCCATAAAGTTAGCATGTAATGGACTTACTCTCACTTGGTCCATTTGAAATCCTTTGAGTCCCATTATATCTATAAACTCTCCAGCCCGACAAGTGGCTAATTTTTTTGAAGAGACTGGTCTTTCAGCATTTTTAAAAATGCATCCACAGGTTGAGGCCCAAAGAGGTTGAGACTCGTTCCTCTTTTTAAGATATTCCTTAATGAGGACTGGCACTGAAGAGTCTATTCCCCTATGAACAAGTGTGGCCTCATAAATAATATCTCCTTTATTAGTGAAATTATTCTTTCTATAAGAAAAATCCTCTTTCCCCAGTGAAATAACTCTTAAGTCCCCATCTTTTGAAATAACTTTAACTTCCTTGACGAGAGGACCTATTTCACCTAAACCCGTCCCTGCATTCATAAAAATAGCTCCTCCTAAAGTCGCAGGAATACCAGTAAAAACCTCCCAGCCCTTTAAACCATGTTTGGAAGCATGAGACGTCAACTTACTTAAATGAATTGAAGCTGGTAAGCAATATTCATCTTTTACAGAATCAAGGGGATTAGAATCTAAAGAAAACTGTAACTTAACATAAGGGTTCGGAGAGTTTTCTAAAAGCATTTGGTTCGCACCAAAGCCTAATACATTATAACTTTCTTTAAATTTTTTGAAAAGATTGACCACAACCTTTAAAGCTTCGAAGTTTCTAACAAGAACAAGGTCTCCACTTGCTTTTAACTTAAGTGTTGAAAACTTTGATAGATCTTCATCTATTAAAACTTGGACGTTATCAACTTTTTCTAGTTCTAGTTGAAGGGTAGGATTATTCCCAATCATCTACTGCTCTCCTAGAGTATGAACAACATCCCTTATATTCTTACCAATCGAACCAGCTCCTAGCGAAATGAGTGTTATACTCTTCTCTTGAGACGACTTCACAAGTTCCAAAATATCAGAATTGTTCTCAAGAACCTTTTTGCCTAAACCTGGGTGTAAATGGTTAATATCCGACACAAGTCTATCAGATGTAATTCCTTCTATTGAGTCTTCACTAGCTCCGTAGATAGGGCATAAATACAACTCATCTGCATAGTTAAAACAATGTAAAAAACGGTCCCAACAATCCCTGGTCCTTGTGTATCTATGAGGCTCAAAAATTGCTATAATTTTATTATTCGGTCTTGTTTCCTTAACTGCCTTTAGTGTCGTTGAAATTTCTGTAGGATGATGAGCATAATCATCAAGAATTTCAAATTCCTTATCCTTTAAAAGCTGCTGAAGCCTTCTACCAACTCCATTGAACTTTCTAATTGATCTTGCAATAAGAGGGAAGTCCACATCTAAATTATGGGCAAGAGCTATGGCCCCTAAAGAATTGAGAATATTGTGCCTTCCAGGTAAGGTCATTTGAATTCTAACTTTATTCTCTCCCCTAAAATAAAGATCATAAGACGTTAAGCTGTCTGACGATATAGAAACATTTCTAGCTTCATAATCAAATAGAGATCCTTCTTCACCAATACCAAAAGTTACACAAGGCTTTTTAAGATCTTTCCTTATCTCCATAAGCTTTTTATCGTGACCATTGAGCGCACAAATACCGTAAAAGGGTATCTTGTTTGCGAAACTTTTAAAAGATGCTAACAAGTTCTTCTCCGACTTATAGAAGTCCATGTGATCGTTATCAATATTTGTTATAATAGACATAACAGGGTTTAAAAGGAGAAAAGAACCATCGGATTCATCTGCTTCAGCGACCAAGAACTCACCACTTCCGATCTTTGCGTGCCCCTTAAGATTGTGAACAATTCCGCCAATGATATAAGTTGGATCAAGGCGGCTCTCATGAAGAATTGTAGCCAGAAAGCTCGTTGTTGTTGTTTTCCCATGGGTTCCGGCAATGGCAATTCCTTTTTTAAGTCTCATAAGCTCAGCCAACATTTCGGCTCTTCTCATAAGAGGAATGCTTTTTTCTTTTGCATAAAGTATTTCTGGGTTTGTTGGAGAAATCGCTGAGCTAAAAACCACACTTGTAGCACCCTCAACATTTGACGCCCTATGACCCAAACAAATCTCGGCACCTAGGTTTTTTAGTTTTTCAACAGAAGAAGACGAGTTCATATCTGAACCTGAAACCTTATACCCCATCGAAAGTAAAACCTCGGCAATACCGCTCATTCCGATTCCACCAATACCAACAAAATGTACTTTTAGTTTATTTGAGACTTGAAACAAGAGATCCCCCGATAATATATAATCTAAGTATCGATATATGAATGATCAGTTTTTTCATTCATTGCTGAAAAAAGAAGACCAATGCTAAAAAAGTTACACACGAGAGATGAACCTCCGTAACTAATAAACGGCAAGTTCAATCCTTTAGTCGGTAGTAGCCCTAAAACAACTCCCATGTTAAGGACAGACTGGAGTCCTAGGGAAAAAATGATCGTAGAAGCCAAAATAAAAGCAAACCGACTATTAAGTCTCAGTGCAAATTTGTATCCAAGGTATATGAGACAAATGAACATGGCAATAATTAAGAAAACGCCCAGAAAACCTAGCTCTTCTCCAATAACGCTAAATATAAAATCATTATGAGCTTCAGGTAAATAAAATAATTTTTCATTTGAGTTTCCTAAGCCTTGACCAAAAAAAGAGCCATTTGCAAAAGCAAGGTAAGACTGAATGATTTGGAAGCCGCTTGTTTTTGGGTTTTTCCATGGATCGAGAAATGTTAGGAGCCTTTTGATACGGTAAGCCTTAAGGAAAAAAGTTGCGAATCCAAAAACTAATCCACTCATTAAGATTCCATAAAAGTATTTTCTAGGAAAGCGGCTCAAAAAGCAGATAAAGCCAATAACCAGAAAACATATTGTAAAACTTCCAAAATCTGGCTGCTTTATCAAAACAGTTAAAGGGATAATCATTCCAAAGGCTCCAAAGCATTTTTGCTTGAGCGAGTAGTGAGAGAAGTTTTCGAAGTAGGGGATAGCAAGCACCATCAAGCTAAATTTTATAGCTTCGCTTGGCTGGATACCCACGGGACCAATCTCTACCCAACGCGAAGCACCTTTAACAGATTTTCCTACGCCAGGAATAATTGAAGAAATTAACAAAATTGTGCATAGCAAATTAATATAAAGGCCATATTTCATCCAAAAGCTAAATTTCGTTTTGCTAACAAGAAAAGCAACAGACAGCCCGATCATAAAGTAAGCCAACTGCCGGAGAAAAAAATATGCTGAGCTGCCATAAACATCTTTGGCATAAATATAGCTAGAGGAATAGACCATTATTAAGCCAATAGAGCTCAAAATAAGTAAAACAAAAATAATTTGAAGGCCGATACGTTCGAGGTCCGTCTGATCTTGCGAGAACACAATCTTACCCTCCTCATCCTTAAGGCATTAGGCAAAAATAAAAGGAGGTGACCCCTCCTATAACTGATAAACTAGCTTCTTAAAATAATTTCCTCTTTCTTCGTAATCCCTAAAGAAATCAGTACTAGCGTTACCCGGAGAAAGAAGAATAATATCCCCTGTTCTCGACTTTTGATAGGCAAATAGAATGGATTCTTCAAAGGAGCCAACTATGTAAGTTTGAGAATGACCTCCAAGGACTCTATTCATTCTTTCTTTACACTCTCCAACTAGCACCATTACCCTGACATTTTTAATCATTTCATTAGCATATGGCTCATAGTCTATTTCTTCATTATCCTTTCCACCCGCTATTAGTATAACCTGTGCTTTAAAAGAGCTAATACTCTTTAAAAGCTCCTCCATAGACTCCGCCTTGGAGTCGTTGTAAAAACTTACACCGTTCTTCTCCATGAGAAATTCAAGCCTATGAGGTATTCCAGGAAAGCGTTCGATAGTAGTTTGGATAGCCTTATCAGAAACTTTGAGTGCCTTACATGCAGTAATAGCTGCAAGCAAGTTTTCTCTATTTCGTTGTCCTACAATACGCATCTTAGAGACAACAAAATCTGAATGATAGTTTATATTACAATTAATTCTTCTTTCATGAAAATGAGTTCCCTGTATCTCATTCATAATACCAAGCTTCGCAAAAGACCGCCTTGAATACCAATACTTTTGACATGAAGCATTTCTAAAAAAGCTGTTATTACCAAGAGCATCAAAATTTATAACAAGCATATCATCGGGAGATAGACTCTTGATTATGCTTAACTTTGTTTCAATAAACTCACCGGCTGATTTAAAGTGACCTTCGGAGTACTCCTCCCCAATGTTGGTAAAAATCACCATTTTTGGGTGAAAGTTGCTTAAGCCTTTCATTTGAACGGCTGAAACTTCAATAATAGCGTAATCAATATCATCCAAGTTAGGTTGCATGGCCAACTCAATAAAAGGGCTGTCACTTGTGCCACCAACAAAGACATTCTTCCCCTCTAGCTTAAGAGTGAAGCCCACCATATGAGCAACTGTCGTTCTCCCTTGAGAGCCACAAACAGCTATTACCGGCTTTCTACATAAAAGGTTTCCAAGAGCAAACTCACTGAAAACATCCTTCCCAGACTTTCTTGCACCCTCAAGTTGGGGCAAGGTCGGGTCAACGCCAGAAGAATAAACAACAACATCAGCTTCAAGAAAATCTTCCATCCGATGCTCCCCAAAAGTCATTTCAGGTGTCGGATTTACTTTTCTTAACTTCTTTACAGATTTATTTAGATCGAAGATTGGCCTGATATCAGTTACCCTAATGTGACAATCTAAGTTATTAAAAAACTTTATGAGGGTAAATCCTGTTTTGCCTATACCAACAATAAGGACTTTTTTATTTCTAAAACGTTCCACGAACCCAATCTCCTTAAAAACCTTAACGTATTTTTAGTGTCGCAACAGAAAGAATGGCCAAAAATATACTTATTATCCAAAACCTAACAATAACCTTTGGTTCAGGCCACCCTTTTAACTCAAAATGATGATGAATAGGTGCCATTTTAAAAACTCTTTTTTTTCTAGTTTTAAATGAAAAAACCTGAATAATTACAGAAAGTGTCTCAACAACAAAAACACCCCCTATCAAAATAAACAAAATCTCATTCTTAGTAAGTACAGCTATTATCCCAAGAATACCCCCTAAGGATAAAGAACCTACATCACCCATGAAAATCTGAGCTGGATATGAGTTATACCATAAAAAGCCTACTCCAGCACCTATAATCGCTGCAGCAATCACAGTTAATTCACCTACATTTTCAACATAAGGAATATAGAGGTATGAAGCAATTTCTCTATGCCCAGCAACATATGCTAATATCCCCAAAGAAGCTGCACTCGTAATAATTGGACCGATAGCAAGACCATCTAAACCGTCTGTTAAATTAACAGCGTTACTACAAGCGACAACAACAACTCCCGCAAAGAGAGGGTAAAGAAAACCCATATCTAAAAGCGGCCCTTTTACAAAAGGAACATAAAGCTTTGTATCAATCACGTTGCTATAAACAAGACAATAAGCAGCAATCAAAGCCGTCACAAACTGCCAAACTAACTTGCCTCTTGCAGAAATTCCGTCCGTGTTCTTTTTTAAAACTTTAAAATAATCGTCAAAAAAACCTAAAACAAAGTAAGAGATCATAACCCCAAAAGTAGTTATCAGGGGTATAGAAAGAAAGTTACCGCAAAGAAAAAGAGCAATTAAGATGCTGCCAATGATAACCACGCCACCCATAGTAGGCGTGCCTGCCTTTTTAAAGTGGGACTCTGGTCCATCGTCTCTTATGACCTGACCAAACTGTTTCTTTTTCATGAATAATATGAATCTCTTTCCCCACAAAATCGATATCAATGCTGCTAATAAAAAAGCAAGCAATGATCGAAAGGTTATATAACGAAAGATATTAAAAAGTGATAAGTCTATATTTAATGGGTAAAGAAAATGATAAAGCATAGGCTAGTTTTCCAAAAATGAAGCATTGATAAATTTGTTGGAAAGAAACTTAATCAAAAGTTATATCCATTAATGACTCAAGTTGTAAAGAACGACTGGCCTTTATAAAAAAATACTTAAACTTTTCTTGCTCTTCTTCCCAAAATGGGCGGAATTCTTCGACACTTTGAAACAAAGAAGACCTCCTTAAAAAGCCATTTTGGTACGACGAAGCAAATTTACCTATGAATCGCGTCTTTGTTATTTTTTTATCCAACATGAAGCGTCCTATTTCTTCATGGAACTCTTCTGACTTATTTCCTAACTCATTCATATCACCCAAAACAAATAGACACTCATCGAAAGAAATATTCTTATCATGACAAAATCCAATAAAACCCTCTAAAGACTTTATCATCGAGGAAGGGTTTGCATTATATGCATCAAGGAAATAATGCTTTCCATGCTTTCTAACCCAAGCTCCTCTATTGTGTGGGGGCTTAAATGCCTCAGCTGCTTTTTTAAGAACATCAATATTTCCTGGGAATAAATGGGATGCCATTAAAAAACTACCGGCCAAGTTAGAGAAATTATGATCTCCCAAAATATTATTATTTTTCAAAAGAGTAGGGGATTGACCTTTTCCTAACCAGACTTTAGCAGCTTCTGCCTCAATCTCAAGCTTGATGGCGCTATCGCTGAAACCGAAGGATAGGACATAATCATCAATTAACCTTTTCAAAAAGACATCATCTGAAGGCAAAACAAAAACGCTTTCTGGACCACTATTTTTTCTTACATAATCGAAAAGGGACCTCTTCTCTTTAAAAACAGCCTCTTGACTACCAAAATGTTCTAAATGCGAACTACCAATACTTGTTATAATGCCCGTGTTAGGCTGCGCTATTTCACACAGTGTCTGGATCTCACCCGGATGATTCGTTCCCAACTCCACAACGGCTACTTTATGATCTGAGCGAAGTTTCAACAAAGTTATAGGAACTCCTATATGGTTATTAAAATTACCTTTCGAGTAATGAACCTTGCCCGGATATATTGCATTCAACAACCAGGAAAGCATCTCCTTATAAGTCGTTTTTCCATTTGATCCAGTTATTCCTATAATTTTCCTTTCCGAATCCTCGCTAAGCCAGTTATGAGTTTTTATTTTTGCTAATTCTTGGAAATAAATAAGTGAGTTTTCTACAATTACGAAAAACCTATCGGGAAAAGCTTTCGCCAGTCTTTTCACTTGCTCCTCTCTTCCTTCTTTTTTCTCAAAAATAACCCCCAAAGCTCCCTTTTTTAAAGCGCTCTCAACAAACTTAAACCCGTCAAAATTATCGCCGGCTAAAGCCAAAAATAGGCTTCCCTCCTCTAAGTTTCTAGAATCAGTAGAAAGAACCATTGAAGAAAGATTTGGAATATCTCCAATAGAATGGATAAAACTAGATGGACTTATAAGAAGTTTACTATCTATCAAAGAAACTCTCCTCTTTTAAATTCATCCACGACATTAAAGTCTGAAAATGAATGCTTCTTTCCCTTTATCTCTTGATAATCTTCATGACCCTTACCCGCAACTAATAGAACACTATCTGGAGCCATTAAGGAAAGTGCTTTCAAAATAGCACTTCTTCTATCTTCTATGACATGAACGTTTGCAGATGTTTCTATCCCTTTAAGAATATCTTCTATTATTCCTCTTGGGTCCTCATTCCGAGGGTTATCAGATGTAACAAAAATATGATCCTTTGAAGAGTTACAAATGTCTCCTGCAATTTTTCCCATTTTTGGTCGCTTCAAACGGTCTCTGTCACCTCCGCATCCAAAAACAACATACAAAGGCTTGTTATTATATCTTTCTTTTACTTCACAAAGAATGTTAGCGAGAGCATCCGGAGTGTGAGCGAAATCAATAAAAACAACTTTTTCGTCAATCTTAATCTGAGAAAGTCTTCCTTTCGGCGGCTCAAGACTTTCAAAACTACAGTTAAAAGGCTTATTCCATAAAGCCTCATTTATCTGAAAAGCCAGTTCAACATTTTTTTTGTTAAAGCCCTGCATAAGAGCTGAAGGAAGATTTATAATCTGTCGGCTACCCAACTTTTTAGCAATTGAAAATGGGAAAGCCGTTAGCTTCTTTTTAAGAACTTCCTCGGAGGAAGGAATAAACAGTTGAGCCCCCTTGCTTTTTTTCAAGTAATCAAAAATAAGCGCTTTGCACCTAAAATACTCTTCCATATCCTCATGATAATCAAGATGATCCTGTGTAAAGTTCGTCCACCCAGCACAATCAAACTGAAGACCAAATAACCTCCCTTGATGCAGACCGTGACTGCTTGCCTCAATAAAAATAACATCCACTTTGTCTTGATATTGAAAAAGTACTTTTCTTAAAAATACAAAAGAGGGTGTCGTTAGTCCTGATTCCAATTGTGTACCGTTAACTGTACAAACACCCATAGTCCCAATGCTAAGGGCCTTTTTTCCAAGTAACTCAGCGATATTTAGTGACAGGTGAGTGGTGGTCGTCTTACCGTTTGTTCCCGTAATAGCGACAAGTTTAACCTTTTCAGGATCAAATGGATAAAACAAATCGAGAAGCAGGCTTTGGCAATAAACATAATCCTCTTCTTTAACAATAATATATCGACCAATCTCATCTCGGTTAAGTGGGTTTCCGCACATAATGAGAAGGCCGTGATCAGAGTTTCGATAACGCTCCAAAAACTGCTTCCATGCCTGCTCACCTTTGCGCAACTTGTAAAAGACAACATCTTCTCGGCTTGCAGACTGCAAAGACTCCACAATATATTTTAATGCAAAAGAGTCATGACGGTGATCTGTGCGTAAAACAGATGGCTTTATATGGTTAAAAACATCACGAGGCGTTATTTCTTTATTCATATTTAGGAGGTGAGTAAATAAGTTCTACAAACCTTCTCCCCGCAAACTCTCTTCCTGGAGAAGGTTTCTGTGAAATAACAAGACCTATACCTTTATGCAAGACTTTAACCTTCAGCTGAGAGGCAAGCTTGCTTACTGAGATCTTATCTAAACCAATAAAATCTGGCACATATTTTTTTCCTATTAGTCTCGTGGGTTGTTTTTCAATAACCATCGATTTAAATACTTTCGTATTAATACCTTCTTCGAAAGCAAGGTCATCGAAGTCTTTGTTTTTATATAAATAATAGTGGGCTATTTTTTTGAAAACAGGGGCCGCAACTCTATTGCCATAATAGTTTTCACCCTCAGGTTTTTCGATGTAAACATAAATAACAAATCTATCTTTAACGTTCACAGGGAAACCAACAAACCCAGGAATGTAGCCTGAGTAACCACCTTCTTTATCAGGCCTTTGAGCAGTACTTGTCTTACCAGCAATTTTAAAATACGGAATCCTAGCCTGACTACCCGTGCCATCTTCGACTGCCTTAATTAAAATATCTGTTAAAAACTCGGCTGTTTTCTGAGTTAAAACTCTTGTTTTATCTTTACCGACATCCTTTCTTTCCCCCTCCCACTTCTTAACAATCGTCGGCTTTACCAAATAGCCTCCGTTAGCAATTGTTGAGTATGCGGATAAAATTTGAACTCCTGTCGTTGCAACGCCTTGTCCAAAACTTATATTACTTAAACTAAGAGGGGTTATATTTACTTTTGAAGTAAAAATTCCTCTAGATTCTCCAGGCATTTCAATTCCTGTTTTTTGACCAATGCTTAAATCGACGAGAGTTTTTCTTAACTTTGGAAAAGTTAAATCAAAGGCAATTTTTGTTGTCCCAATATTTGAACTATACTTTAAAATTTCGGATACTGAAAGCCATTCGTATTTCTTCTCTAGGTCTGCTTCCCTTATAATGTGTTCTCCTATTTTTAAGGACCCTCTTTCACAATAAAAATTAGTATCTGGCATAGCTATTTTATTTTCGAAAGCAGAAGCAACAGTAAAAGTTTTAAAGACAGAGCCAGGTTCAAAGGGATCACTAATAAAAGAAAGCTTAGTGTTTTTTAAGGATCTATTTTGAATAGCATTTGGATCGAAAGTAGGGTAGTTAGCTATGGCCAAAATTTCACCTGTTTTGGCATCCATAACACCAACTCCACCCTTAAGGGCCTTACTTTTTATAATAGCCTCTTTAAGTGCTTTTTCTGCCATAGATTGAAGGTCTTTATCTATGGTCAAATAAAGACTTTTCGCTGTATCTTCTGAATCAATAGACTCAAACTTAAGAGGTCTTCCTTTAGCATCTTTAACATATTTTATTACTTTAGCTTTACCCCTTAACTTATCGTCGAAGACATATTCTAAACCAGATAGACCTTTATTATCTAAACCAACGAAGCCTAATGTCTGCGACAGAAGACTCTGATTCGGATAAAACCTTTTTGGAACAGCCTCAATATAAATACCCTTAATTTCTCTAATCTTTATAACTTGTTTATCCGTTAGAGAAATTTTTCTAGCTAACCAAGTATATCTTTTTCTTTTATAAATTTTCCTTTGAATCGTTTTAAGACTTAAATTGGGAACAATTTCAGACAACCTGATATAACTATTAATACCCTCTTTCACATTTTTTGGTATTGTAAAGATACTGTATGTTTGGGTATTTATGGCCAAAGAGTTTCCTTCTCTATCAAAAATATTCCCTCGATTAGGATAAATTTTAAACTCTCTTAAAATTTGCTTCTTTGAATACTTTAAAAGTTTTTCTTTATTAACAACTTGAATATAAAAAGCCTTAATTAGGACAATTAAAAAAAATAAAAAAAATGAAAAGAAGATAAGAGATATTTGCTTTTTTTCTTTGTAATAGTTTCTCATTAAAAAATTCTTACATTCTCAAAAAAGAAAAACAACTCTTCATCGTACTTTTTTAGGTTTCTGGAATAATTATTATTTGATTTTGTTTAGGTTCTTGAAGATCATACTTTTTGGCAAACCTTCTTAAATTTTTAATAGACAAAAGTCTAGCTCTGACAGCTTCAAGTTTCTTATTTTCAACTTCATTTTTTCTTATTTTTTCGTTGACTTCCGATACTTTATAGTCAAGTTCAACACTTTTCATCCTAAATAAAACAAAAAGAACTCCAATAACCATTAAGAAAAGACATAAAGGAAAAACTTGGGGATTAAAAAAAACTTGGAAAAATCGTCCTGCGATTCCTTTTTTCTTAGTTTCCGATAATTGCGCCATTTCTCCTCCATGATAAATGATGCTTTATATTTTTTCAATTACTCTTAGCTTAGCACTTCTAGACCTTAAATTATTTTTTATTTCTTCTTCAGAGGGTAAAAGAGGCTTTTTAGTCAGAATTTTACAAGGAATATCTCCTTTGGCCAATTCTTTGAAACCAAGTTTTACTATACGATCTTCTAGTGAGTGGAAACTTATTATTGCAATTCTTCCCCCACTAGAAAGCAAAGGCATTAACTTAGGCAAAGTCTCCTTCAAAACATCTAGTTCTCTATTTATAAATATCCTCAAAGCCTGAAAGCATCTTGTAGCTGGGTGAGCTCCTTTAAACCTAAGTTTTTTAGGATAGCAATGATAAATGACTTCTTCTAAATCTTTTGTCCTCAAAAAGGGCTTAGAAACCCTCGTATTAACAATTGAGTCAGCAATTCTAGAAGAAAACCTTTCTTCTCCATATTCTCTAAATATTTTTTCCAGGTCTTCCTTTGGATATTCATTCAAAATTTCTTTAGCTAAAGGCACATTATCATCATCAGCATTCATTCTCATGTCTAGGGGCCCATCTAAACGAAAAGAAAAGCCTCTCTCTGCTTTATCAAAGTGGTGACCAGAAACACCCAAATCCATCAAAATGCCTTTCAATTTAACACCACTATTTTCAATACGTTCTTCAAAAAATTTAGGAAACTCACTAAAATTACCGTGGACAAGCTCAATCCGACTAGGATCCTCAAGGCTTTTAATAATTTCTCGCCCATTGCTAACAGCTTCTGGATCCTGATCAAATGCTAAAACATGACAGGTTTTATCCGAATCTAAAAGGGCCCTAGAATGACCTCCACCTCCAAAAGTAAGGTCCGCAAAGAGCTCTTTTTCGTTAAAAGGTGCACCCTCTGTTAAATATTCAATACACTCTCTTTTCAATACAGTTTCATGCTGCGTGTAACTCAAAATCTCATCCCTCCAAACATGCTATGCAACAAAAAAGACATTACCTCAAGATTTTCTAATTTGACATTAGATTTCTCCATGTTAGATGTATTTGATGGACTCAGGAATTCAAACATCTAATATATTATTTTCCAAAAAGAGATCTAAAGCTTTTCTTGATTTAGCCAAAAAAGAAACAAGAGAAGATCTCATCGAAAACCTTCAAAACCTGGCCAATAACCAAGACCTCACATCGATCTTCAAAATCGTAAAGTCAGTCACTTCAACCTCATCATGGTTATCCCACTCCTATTATCGCTATTATAAATCATTATTGGAGTTAAACGAAACAAAACAAAAATCTTTTCTGACGATAAAAGAAGAGGAAATTATCCAAAAAGTTATCAGAAAAAATAAAGCTGCTTTTTCTGAATATGAAAGTGAGGACATATTTAAAGCCATTTATAAAGAGGCCCTCCTTTCTCACACCAATAACAATATATCTTCTAGACTGATTCTTCCCAGAATTGAAGCCGTCATTGTTATTCTCGATGGTGTCTTTAATGAGCTCTTTTCACAAAGTTTTTTTGAGCGCTCATTAAGAAAATTATCTAGTGAAATGGGAGTAACCTTTCTCATACCCAAAATATCTGGTTTTCAAGGAACTGAGGAAAATTCAAAGATTATTCATAAAGAAATATTAGGCTTTTCACAAAAGTTTCCTCGAAAAAAGTTTTGGCTTCTGGGTTACTCTAAAGGCGGAATAGATGCTTTGCACTACATTTCTCAAAATAAAAGCTTCGCTGAAGATAAAGTAGTTGGTCTATCAACTCTTGCATCACCTCTCTTAGGTGTCGATAAGTTCAACAGGGGAGTTTTGAAAACTCTTGTCCAAATTAAAAACAATTTTTCCAACGAGAAAATAAGAAAGGATATCTTTTTTGAAGATATTCAAAAGTCTTTAGACTCTAGTTTTCAAAGAGTATGGTTTCTCCAAAATTATAAAAACCTACCCAAAAATATCTTTTATTCTTCTCTCGGCTTTGAAACTGACTGGAAAAAAGCACATTTTTGGATGTTATTAACAAAGGCAATATTTCAAAGCCCCAAAAAAAATGATGGTGTTGTCGATTGTGATGACGCACACTTTCCTTGGTTCTTTCCCTCGCTAAACCTAGGTATTATAGATGGACATCATCTATTTGGAATGAGGTCAACCTTTCATAGCCAAGAGGCTATTTTAGAGTCTCTTCTTATTTTTTTAAATTTTAAAGGTCTTTTAAGTTAGTTATTGTAAACTTCCCTTAACATTCATAAGAACAAGCTTACTAATCATTTTGAGAGCGTCAAAAACCCCCTGCCCGTCACTCGCCACAGCTTCAAAAGAAGGGGATTTCCACTTATTTAAGTTTTTCTCAAGATCCTTTATAGGAGTTGTATTTGGTAAGTCTCTTTTATTCCATTGCATGACCAAAGGTAAGCCTTCCATATCAAGACCCTGATCGATTAAATTATTTTCAAGTCCCTTTAAACTTTCAATATTTGACTCCATCTTCTCAAGTTGAGAATCTGCAACAAAAATAATACCATCTAAACCCCTTAGAATAAGCTTTCTACTTGCTTCATAAAAAACCTGCCCCGGAACCGTATAAAGATGAAAGCGAGTTTTAAACCCCCTAATTTCGCCTAAATCCAAAGGGAGGAAATCAAAAAAGAGAGTCCTCTCATTTTCTGTATTGAGAGTTATCATTTCACTTCTTACATCTTTACTTGTTTTTTTATAAACATGTTGGAGGTTTGTAGTTTTTCCTCCCAAACCAGGTCCATAATAAACAATTTTACAATTAACTTCTTTAGAATGGTAATTAACGAAAGACATTTCCTTTTCCCTTATTCATTAAATGTAAAAATATCATTCATCTCTTTGTCTGTTATATTTCCAAATAGAAAGCTTTGGTTTTTCACTTCTTCTTCATCAAAATTTAAAATTTCACTTTGAAATGAAAAAAGAAGCTTTTTAAGTTCATTTTTTAAAATAGCTGGATTTATCTGATTATAAAAAATAGCGCCTAAATAATATTTTTTAGAATTTATGTCCAAAGGGAGAATATAAATTCCACTTGATGACGTATCAAAAGAAAATCTGAACAAACCATCTAATTTCATTTCCCTTGAAGCCATCTTACTAACTGTTTCAGCAGCCTGCCATGCACCACTCATTAAAACGCAAATGGAATCGGGATCTATATCATTAACGATAGGGCCATATTTATAAAGTACGCCTCCATCTTTTCGACAGAGGAAGAGAGAGCATTCTCCAAAGTTACTTTTAGCTAAATATTTATCGAAAAAACTCTCAGTTCGGCTTGAAATACTTTCTTCAATCATCTTAAAAACAATCCCTGTTTTTCGTTATCAAAGATTATAAAAGCTCTAATGAATTCTTGTCGTATTTTCAAAAGCTTTGTTTATTGTAAGAGAGTCTAAATACTCAAGATGACTCCCTATCGGAACACCAAAACCAATCCTTCTAACATTAATATTTTCAGGTATAACTTGCTTTAAATAGGAGCAAGTCGCATCACCCTCTACCGAAGGGTTAAGGGCCAAAATAAGATCCTCAACACCCTCAGCATCCAACCTTTCAATAAGCCTTTCAATTCTCAACTCATCTGGACCTACACCTAAAAGAGGATTTAAAACACCTCCCAAAATATGATAGGTCCCTCTAAACTGTTGAGCTCTTTCAATTGCCAGGCAATCACTCAAAGATTCAACAACACAGATCTTTTTTTCGTCATTTCTCGATGGGTTTAGGCATATATGACATAAATCTCCATCCGAAAAAAAGCCGCATCGCTGGCACTTCTCTAATTCTGTGAGTTCTTTTAGACTTTGTCCAAAGTTTAAAAGCTTTTCTTCACTCCAATCAGATAAAATAAGGGTGTACCTCATTGAGGTTTTTGGTCCAACACCAGGTAATTGACTAAAGCCATCCATTACCCTTTGAATTTTAGGAGGTAATTCAATCTCTCTCATAACTTAAAAAAGCCCTGGAATCTTCATCCCACCTGTAACTTTACTCATAGCTTTTGAAACCATTTCTTGAGACTCTTTCACCGCTTGGTTAACTGCCGTTTGCAAGAGTTCTTCAAGAGTATCAATATCAGAAGGGTCAACACACTCTTTGTCTATCTTTAGGCTTAGAATTTCTTGCTTACCATTAATTTTTATTTTCACCATTCCACCACCAGAGCTTATTTCCATTTCTCTAGCCTCGAGCTCTTTTTGTAATGTCGACATCTTTTGCTGCATCTGCTGTGCTTGTTTCATAAGATGATTCATACTATTCGCCATTTTTTACTCCTTAACCTTCTTAATCTAATTTAGGATAACCTTATCTACCTTTGAATTAAATAATTTTTCTGCCTCTTGAATCATTGGATGAGACTTAAGCTCTTGCTTATTTTTTTCACTTAAAAGTTCATCTCTTTTTTGATTCTTTTCGGCAACACTTAAAAACTCTTCCTTTAGCCCTTGCTCTTTCGTTAGAAGGTTTAATTTTATATCAACACCTCTAAGGGGAATATCAAAGAACTCGGAAATAAAGCTTTCTAAACGCTTTTTAGTTTCACCTTCATTTAAATGCTCCCAAAAAACTTTAGCACTCTCTTTAAAGCCATATTCTATCTTTAAATTATTATCGAGAAGCTTCAATTTCTCTACAATACTTCCCTGCTCAAGGTTAGATGCTGTCGCTGGAGAAGACTTTTCTAAAAAAGAGAAAAAAGATTCCCAAGTTTTTGGTTTATTAGTAGAAACAATCGGCTGAGAATTAATATCTAAGTTAGGCTTTTTTTTTTCTTCGGTGACGTTTACAACCACCTCTCCTTTTGGAAGCAAAGGCGCAGAAACAACCTTATTACTTTGGTCATTCACTTTATTAAAAAATGTTCTTCTAAGACAAACCTTTTGAAGAGCGATTTCAAAAACCTTTTCAGGTTCATATGTTTCAAGAATCCAAGTGGTGTCCTTCGATAAAGACTCAAAAATCCAGATAATCTCATCTAGAGAGAGTGTTTCTTTAATGGATTCAGAAAGGAAATTTTCCTGAACTAATTCATTTAATTTATCAGGGCTTCTTATTAGTTCATAAAAATAGTCTAATATTGCCGTCATAATATTTTTGACAGAAACATTTTCAAGAAGAGTCTTTTGATAAAAACTCGAAAGCTCTTGAATATCTCCTCCCAAAATAGACGATACAAGCTTTTTAACAAAAGATAGCCGAGCTAATCCCAAAGAGAGAACAACAGCTTCTTCATCAATAAGATTGTCCTCACTAAAACTTAGAACCTGGTCCAATAGAGACAAGGTATCTCTCACAGAACCCCTTCCTTGAATACAGATTTGCTTGAGAAGACTAGGTGCCTCAAAAACAACATTTTCTTGTTCAGCTATATATCCAACATGCTTCTCAAGTTCTCCAAGAGCTATATTTCGGCAATCGAACCTCTGACAACGAGAGAGTACAGTTCCCAGGAGCTTCTCCGGCTCTGTTGTGGCCATCAAAAAAATTATATGCTTAGGTGGCTCTTCTAATGTCTTCAATAATGCATTGAAAGCACTTACTGAAAGCATGTGAACTTCATCAATAATATAGACTTTGAAATCACCCCTTGTGGGTAAATAATGTATATTACTAATAAGGTCTCTAATATTTTCTACGCTGTTATTAGACGCTCCATCAATTTCTATAACATTCATCGAAGACTCAGAAGAAACTTCAATGCACGAAGGACAAACATTACAAGGGTTTCCATCAACGTCTAAAGATTCGCAACGAATTGCTTTAGCAAAAATCCTTGCTATCGTTGTTTTCCCCACACCTCTTGTTCCAGAGAAAATATAGGCATGCCCTAACTTCTTTTTGGTAATAGAGTTCCTCAAAGATTGCGTAATATGCTTTTGGCCAATTACATCTTTAAATTTCTTTGGTCTCCATTTAAGTGCCAAAACTTGGTATGACATAATAAACTCTTGAGCTCGAAAGGGATTGATGACATTAAGGCGGCAGCTAGATCACCTATCACATAACTTATTAGTTACCGTTGCTCCCTTCCGGGCCTGGCGGGGTTGGCTAAAAAAGCTATTGATAAGGACCTAACTACCGCGGCAATAATAGGGCGTCCGTATTTCGATGTCAAAGAAAATTTACATGATTAATGATGGCGGAGAACAGGGGATTCGAACCCCCGATACCTTGCGGTATACACGCTTTCCAAGCGTGCGCCTTCGACCACTCGGCCAATTCTCCAGAATAGAGGTCTTCTAGTACCACTGTATGGGCTGAGTGTCTAGGTTTTGAAAAGACATTATAAAGCTAAAAATTATTGTGACGCCTGTATGATTTTCTTTTATCTTTAAAAAAAGTTGATAGAATTCTTGAGCACTCAAAATGACGCACACCACCTATTACTTCGAAATTATGATTTAGTCTTTTGTCTTTATAGAGGTTATAGCCAAGGCTAATTGACCCCCCTTTTGGGTCGTATGCACCAAAAACTAAACATTTGATTCTTGCTTGAACCATTGCTCCCAAGCACATGGGGCAAGGCTCTAAAGTTGTGTACAAGGTATAGCCCTCAAGCCTCCAGTTTTTTTTCACCCTACCAGTCTCGGTAAGGGCAAGAACCTCTGCATGACCACATGGATCAAAAAGTTTTTCTTTTTGATTAAATGACTTTGTAACGATTTTACCATCCGGGTCAGTAATAACGACCCCAATCGGCACCTCTTCATTCCTAAAAGCATTTTCAGCTTCTTCCAAAGCAATTCCCATATTCCAAACATGATCATTTAATGTCATTTTCATTTTTTTTCGCCAATTTAAAGCGGCTTTTCCTTTTTTGAAGGTCCTCTTCTTTCCAACTTTCTACAAAACTTTTAAATCCCTCTTTTTCATCCTCAGAGCGAAAAGCGAACCTAACACCGTAAGTTATCCCTCGCCCCATAAGAACTTCTCTCTTAGAAACCACCTCAACTTTGAAGTCTAGTTCCCTAAAGTCCGTTTTTAACAAAACTAAAAGAGGTTCGCCAATCGGAAAGTCTTCAAATAGTGTTATACAACCCGCACCTCTTCTTACATCCGTCAAACGACCATTAATTTTTTTTTCTTTTCTAACATCTGAAAACTGGTAAACCAGAATTTTTACGTCATTTCTATATCTAAAATCATAAATCCACCACTTAACCATTGGGTAGTAAATAGGAGAGGATAAGGTATACATCTCCATAAAGAGGAATAATATGGCCAAAAGGTAGTTATAGCTTATTATTGAAGTTTGAAACGTGAAGATACCTTGAAAAAATCCTACGATAAGATAAAGCATCAAACAGACTGAAAAGGTCCAATAACTATAATACAAGTTTTGAATGACCCTAAAATATAGCCTATAGATAAAACCAAAAATAATTAGTTTAAAAAAGCCTTCTAAGCCTATAAAGCCATAGGATATTTCCAATAGTAATCCTATAACTGTGAGACTTAAATGGATCCAGTTTAACAGCCTAACTCTGTCAAACTCTCTTTTTAGCTTAAGACTAGAAAAACCTATTTTCATAGAAAACATTATCCCAAAAAACTTAGATTATTCTCCTATGCAAAAACATCCCTTTCTTTTGGATCAATAATATTCAATAAAATCAAACTGAAAGCCTTTCACGGCTTGGAATTAGATCAACGGATTTAAATTTGTAAACTGGTCTCTTTTACACTAGGATCTTTAGTCAATAAGGTTTATAAAAACCACTAGCAATGGCTTTCAGAGAATTTAAAGTATATTTCTTCTTTTTCCACATTGGTGCTTTTGAGAGGTTGTACTTTTTTTGAACCCCTTAATTCATCTACCCACTCTTTGGAGTGAGTCTTTGGATGCCCTAGAAAAAAAGACAATTAATTAACAAACTTATGTTGCCTTTTCTTGTTTTAAAAAAGTGGTCCCATAGGACCAAAAACCCAAATTTAACTATTAACTATATGGAAAATACATGTGGTGAAATGGCGCAGCCGGCAGGAGTCGAACCTGCGACCACTTGATTCGTAGTCAAGTACTCTATCCAGCTGAGCTACGGCTGCGTAAGAAAATTTATAGTTACTCTAAAAAGTTATGTCAAGAAAGTAACTTTGTAGAAATTAGAGTATAGGAGATGAAGTAAGATGGCGGAAGCGAGAGGATTCGAACCTCCGGAACCACAAGGGTTCAACACCTTAGCAAGGTGCCGCCTTCGACCACTCGGCCACGCTTCCGATGTAAATGGCGGAGGACACAGGATTCGAACCTGCGGTCCCGTGAAGGACAATGGTTTTCAAAACCACCGCTTTCGACCACTCAGCCAATCCTCCAGCATATTAGAGACGCATCTTAGGATAGAGGGTTCTTTTTGACAACCAAAAAAGACCTTATTTCTTACCAATGGTCTTTAAGCCTCCCATATAGGGATGGAGCACTTCAGGAACAGAAATACTACCGTCTTCTTCCTGATAGTTTTCTAAAATGGCAACAAGTGTCCTTCCAACAGCTAAGCCTGACCCATTAAGCGTATGAGCAAAAGTTGGCTTTCCCTCATCATTTCTATATCTTATATTCGCTCGTCGAGCTTGGAAATCTCCGCAATTAGAAACCGATGAGATTTCTCTATAACAACCTTGCGCAGGAAGCCAAACCTCGAAGTCTATACATTTTCTGGCACCAAACCCAATATCTCCTCCACAAAGAAGCATTTCACGGTAAGGCAGCTCAAGCTTTTCGAGCAGGTGCCTTGCTTGACCAATCATTTCCTCATGAGCATCTTGAGATTTATCAGACTCAACAATAAAAACCATTTCAACTTTATTAAATTGGTGAAGCCTAATTAAGCCTCTTGTATCTTTTCCATGAGAACCTGCCTCACTTCTAAAGCATGGCGTAAATGAGCAAAATTTATGGGGTAACTCACTTTTATTAAAGAGCTCATTCTTCCTCAAATTAGTCAAAGGAACTTCAGAAGTGGGAATCAAATACCAGTTTTTCCCTTCCATCTGTAGCTTAAATAAGTCGTCCTCAAACTTAGGTAATTGGCCAGTGCCATAAAGAGTGTCGTCGTTAACAATTAGTGGAGGGATAACTTCTTCGTATCCTTTCTTTAAATGCTCTTCTAAAAAGAAGTTAATAAGTGCTCTTTCAAGTCTGGCCAAATCACCCTTCAATACACTAAATCGTGCTCCTGTTAACTTTGATGCACACTCAAAATCAAGAAGACCTAATTTTTCACCTAATTCAACATGGTCTTTAACTTCGAATGAGAATGATTTTGGAATTCCCCATTTTCTGACCTCTACATTATCATCTTCACTTTGCCCGCTAGGCACATCAGAGTCTAACAAATTAGGAATTGTAGACAATTTCGATTTAAGCTCAACTTCAACGACTTCTAGTTCTTTCTCGTTTGAAATGCTCTTCTCTTTTAATTCTTGAACTCTCTTCATTTGGTTTGACGCATCACCGCCACTCTTTTTAATAACACCAATTTCTTTAGAAGCTTTTTTAACTTCTGCTCTAGTATTTTCTACAAGCTGTATAAGCTCTCTCCTTTTTCCACTTAATCCCAAAACATTTTCAAAGGATGTTAAATCAAAGTTCCTTTTTAGAAGATTCTTTTTAACTTCATCAGAATTAGACTCGAAATACTTGATGTCGTGCACAACAACCTCTTTGTGAAATAGTTACTTTAATCTTTTGATAATATCTTGAATCTTTTGCTTATCTGGAGCTAACTTATTGACTTCTAAGTAGTTTTTATAAGATTCGATAGCAAAGCCAAGCTCACCTCTTGCTGTATAGGCTTCTCCTAGCAATTTGTAAATAGAAGCATTGCTCAAATCCTCATTATTGGCCCTTTTATAAAGATCGACAGCTTCATTGTATTTGCCTTGACCTAATTTAATTTTACCCAAGCCAATAAGTGCTTCAACACTTCTAGGGTTAATTCTTAAAGCTTTTTCATAATATCCAATAGATTTTCTAGCAAAATTAAGAATTTTATTTTTATCCCGGGCTTTTTCTCTTTCTTTGCTAAAAATCTTACCTGCCATAAGAAACCCGAACTCACTATTTGGATTCAATTTCATTTCTTCTTCAGCAAACTCTTTAGCTTTTTTAAAGTTTCCGGCCGCTAAGTAACCTTTAGCCATAGAAAAGTTAACTTTAGGAAACGAAGGTAACCATTCTTTTAACTCCTTAAACTCGTTTAACGATTTTTTAAATTCCTTTCTTTTAAAATATAACTCAGCTAATAACATCCTCGTCTCAAGATTACCGGGATAAATATTTAATAATTTTTTGGCGTAAGAAATTACATCATCTTGTTTATCTTCTATGGTTGCTGATTTAATAAGAAATTTATAAAAACTTGGATCCGTCTGGGCCATACTTTCGATTTTTTGCTTTTGGTTTTCAAACTGGTTTAGCTGACCGCTCTTATAATAATAAATAGCGATATCAGCAAGAACCTTTGGGTTATCAGGATGTTCTTTTAATAAATCCCTTAAATATCCTATTGCAGTATCTGAACTTTCAAGTTCGTACAAAATTTTGGCCCAAAGGACTTTATAATCTACATTTAAAGGGTCTAAAGCTATGGCCTTAGAAAGATTCATTCTTGCATTTGGATATTTTCTTAAGAGTAAATAGACTTCTGCCAATCTAAAAATAGTTTCATCTTTAAGCGGATTAATTTTTATACTTTTATTTAGATTTTTTATTGCATTTTGATAATCTTTTTTCTTTAGATAATAATTTGCAAGTAAAGCTGGATATTCAGAAGTCGAAACAAAATTTTGAAATTCCCTTTTATTCAACATAATATCAAGTTCGTTTTTTGCACTATCAAGTTTATATGAATTGATATAGGCATTAATGAGAGCTTGGTTTACTTCAATATTTTTTGGAAAATCATTACGAAGGTCCTCTAGTCTTTTTATTGCTGACTTATGGTAGCCTCTTTTTATTTGTATCTTGGCCAATAATAAGTGTGGTGGTATAAAGGAATCTGATAAATCAACCGCTTTTACACCTAAAGTTAAAGCTTCAGACCATTTTTTTTCTTTCATAGCTTTTTCTGACTGCTTCATGAAATCAATAATCTTACTTCTTATAATTAAATTTTTGACTACGTCTTCGCCTTTAACAGCTAAAGTCGCTAATCTAGCCCTTAGACTTGTGGATTCTTTTATTTTAAGTGCTTTATTAAAGTACTTAGCAGCTTCTTTGAAAAAAGCATCTTTTTTCTTAACATCTTTTTGTGTATTTGCTCTAAGAATGCTTCTTAAGCCCATATTTTCTAAAAATAGAGAATAAAAGTAAGGGGATTTGCCTGCATCTAATCTTCTTATATAGCCTAGAGTCCTTTCGAAACTCTTAATATCACCTGAACGTAGATAATATTTGAGAATTTCGAGTCTTAAAGATACTTTTTTAGGATAATTTTTGATTCCCTCTTCAAGAATTTTTTGCCCAGAATTAAAATCCTGATTTAATTCAAAATATTCACTGACAAATTTAAAAATTTTATAATCCCAATTTTTTTTAAGCGGAATAATTTTTTTGTAAGCTTTAGAAGCTTTTTCTAACTGACCAGCTTTAACAAGAACATGAAGGTATAGACCTAAAATATTTAAATCGGGCTTTTTTACTCTTAGAAAGTTTTCGATAGTATTTAAGGCCGTTAATTTTTTTTCAAAAAACAAATAAAAGTGCGTTGTTCCTATTACCATATTAGAGTCATTTAATAGTTTATTCCTTCCTAAGTTAATAATTTTAAAAAGAGTATTTCCTGCTTTTTCAGGATTTTTTGAGTTAGGCAATAATTCAGAATAAACTAAAACTAAAAAACCAAGAGCTTCATTTTCTCTAAACTTATGAGATAAAGATAAATTAAAAAAGTTTGCAGCTGATATTTTAGAAATATAAGTACCTTTTTTATATGATTCTATTCCTTTCGCAAAAAACTCTCTACTTTTTTTAAAGTCTTCATATTCTTTCTGGAACGGAAAAGAAATAACAGGCCTCTTTATTTTTATTGGGGTTTCAATTGTAACGACTTTTTTTTCTTCAAATATTTCTGAAAAAAAGAAAAAAAGAAAAAAAATACCAAAACCAACTTGTATAACCTTTTTTCGGGAATTTTTTTTTGCATTTTGTTCTTTCTCTATTTCATCCTTAAGGGGATCTTCCTCATCATCGTCTGAACTTTCATTATCTTCATTTAGTACACTTTCGTCGAAAACTTTTTCTGAGTTTTCTATATCATTTTTTAAATCATCTATTAAATCTTGAATAGAAACTTCTTTAGTTTTTTCATCGAAACTAATTATTTCTTTTTTTTCTATCGTATCTAATGCTTTGTTGTCGTCTTTTACATCATTTTTTTTTGTATTTTGTTCATCCAATTCATCTTTAACATTTTCTATTAAATAAGTTTTATCATAGTTAGTGTTTTCGCTAAAGACACCGTCATCTTCATCATCATCTTTATAGTCTTCATCATTTTCACTGCTTAAAGAATTAGCCTCTTCTTCAGCATCTAGCCTAACTTCTTCTGTTTCCTCAATATTATCTTTATTTAAGTCATAATCTAGACTCTCATCTTTAGGAATAATAAACTTTTTGGAGTCAAGGTCACTGTCTTCTACTGGAGAAGTATACTCTTGATCACTAAGAAATCTTAGTATTTTATGTGCTTCTTCCCAATTCCCCTTGGGAAATTCTTTGCATAAAAAGGAGGGTTCAAATTTTTTTTGTTTATACAAAATTTCCATTTGATTTTCGTCAAATGGCCCCAAAATTCTATTATTTTTTAATTTAATTTGAAATTTTTTTTCCATCTATGTGCTATTTTACGTCTAGTTCCATTAATCTATATAACCAAAATTGAAAATTTCCCTTTATTTTGCCAAAATTACCTTTTTCTTAAACTTTGGAAACCTCTTAAAAATCGCTAAAACTTTACTTATCAGAAAAGCCCCTCCACATAGATTTATACAAACAATAAGAATCAATTCGAAATAAAGTTGTTCAGAATAGGCAGTCATAAAAAACTTAAAATTTAAAATCAACCCTGAGGTTATTATTGAGGAAAAATATAAAAATAAGCTGATAAATAGTGCTGATGCAAATTTGGGCCTTCTTTGAAATAAAAATGTCAAATCTTTAAGATCATTAATTTCATTTTTATTTAAGTTTATTAAATGAATATTTAAAGTAAAAATAAGGGAATAAAAAAAGAGGTATAGGAGGAATTGTTCATTCATTTCGATTACATTTGGAGTTACAGCGTATAACAAAATAAAACCAGCATTACCTACAGAAAAAAAAGAAAGAATTAATTTTAGGTTCGTTTGATGGCAAGCTACTAAAACGCCATAAAAAGTCGTAATTATGGCAAAGAATTTTACAGAATCAATAATTATATCTCCATAATATCCATTCAATTTGGGAAGCAAGACTTGTAGTACTAACATTAAGCTCCAAGTTAAAATATTTTTTTCAATCACGTAATAACTGAATAAATTACTTTCATTAATATTTTCATTTAAAACAGGAACCCATGTGTGAAACGGAAAACAACCTAAAGTAAAGCAAAGAATTAAAATAAAGAAGCAAACACACAAAACATATAAAGATTCATTAAATACTGTAAAAGAATTAAAATTAACTCCATTAGTGGAGCCGACAAAAAAACCTAATCCTAAAATCATTAAACAAAATATAAATATTTTTAATATATAAATATTAAGAATATTTTTCGTTTCTTTGGATTCATGACTATTCATAAAAGGGAAAAACATCATAATACTAATAAATTGAAATAATAATGTGTAAGAAAATAGATTATTGGCTGTAAGCAAATAGAAACTTGCCAGGTAAATTATCATGTATGTAAGAATATTTTTAACCAGTAAGTAATTAATTTTTTTAAAATAGAAAAATAGGATAAAAAAGTTAAATCCAGATAAAACACATAATATAAGCCTCGAGGATTCATTTAAATTTAAATATTCGCCACCCCAAAATATATTTTGATCAATTAGATTCAAGGAAAATAAAATCAAGTTAATAAAAAATAATGATAGGAACGATAAAAGTGGACCTTTCTTTTTATTAGATAGTAAAAGGGTTGAAATCGTTATAACAGTCAGCAACAAAAATATATTACTATTCAATTTCATTTTATTACAAAGTCCTTATTAATTTTAATTTAAATAGTTCATAAATAAATTAGGTCTTAATCCAAAAACCAAGTTAACAATTAGTAAAATAACAACGGTAAGAAACTTAAGATTGAAGTACTCGAAATATAAAACATTATTTCTATGTGTATTAATATCAAAAAGAGTCATCTTACCTAAAACTTTAATAATAGGTAGAATAGAAAAGAAGACTAAAAACGTGCCGAGAATTATATCTTGTGAAATAAGATTATAGAGGATAATAATTTCATTATTAAAAAAACCTAAAAGGGGAAAGCCAGAATAAGAAGCTATAAAAATTAAAAAGAATAAGTTCTTGGCTTTTTCAGTCATTGGTTGAGAACCAGTTAAAGCATCTTTTAGGGGAAGAATTCGAGATTTCGAAGAGATCAAAGAAATTAATGTAAAAAAAGTAAAAAAGTTAATCCCAAGATGGGATTGAATTAAATAGTTGTTATTTCCCAAATAAAGGAAAACACCTAGACCGCAAAAATTTAAATGAATATAAAACAACCTCAATATATAATAATAAATATTCTCTTTTTTTTCTTGAAAGAACAATACCGTGTTAAAAATAACTCCTAAACTAAATAATATAAGAAAAACCCAAATCAAATCAGGAGCAAGTTTTTGAACTAAAGGACCTATAAAAACGGAAAGGTAATAAAAAGACAGAAGGAGAATTATGCCAAAAATAGGGAAAATTAATTCTTTTCTTAATTTTAAAAAAGATATCTGGGTCCAATTGTGAAATGGAAAAAAAGAACATTTTATAAAAGCTCCAATAGACATAAAAAAGATTAATAAAGTGCCTAAAATTTTATTTTCATTATTTATGCTAATAAGTACGTTTTTAATGTAAGCAGGACTCGTCGAAAAATTACCGAGAAGTATATCTCCCTTGTATAAAATAAAAACCATTGGTGATACTATACAAAGAAACGAAACAAAACTAAATGCAACTATATTGAAAATATCATTTCTGTGAAGTTTTGGCCCATATGAATAAATTAATAAAACAACAGCAAAAAAGCCGAGCTCACCAAAAGCTAAAAAACTAAAAATATTTTCACTTAATAAAGCTCCTGTTGATAAAAATAAGAGGATAAAAAATATAAACTGATAAAACTTTTCATGAATCGTTCTTGTTTTCCAAAACCAACAAAAATTGAACAAAGCTAAGGATAAATTTAAAAGAATGAAAAAAGACTTTTCAAAATTAATACTAAATCTAAAGTCTATTATACTAAACTGCGTCGATTGAAATACTAATCCCTCTGCATCAGTATTATAATTGCCGTTAAAAAAAACCCAACTCCATAAAATAACATAACTTATTATTCCGAAGAAACCGAAGTATTTAGTGTTGTTCCCAGCTGCATTTTTTGAAAAGGCAAACAAAAAACAAAAAGCTAAAGGAAAAAAAAATGCTAATATAAACTCCAAATTTTCCATAAACAATATCCTATACCCTCACTTTATTTTACTAAAAACATAAAATAGGAAAACTGTGCTTCCTAGGAAGGCAAAAACAAAACTATCTACCAAGCCATTCCCTTTTTTTAAGTTAAAAAAATGACCCGCTTGATAAGCGACTTTGAATGGTAAATAAAAAATAACTCTTAAAAGGATTAGGCTGTAAAATTTAACAAACAGCATATTTAAAGCTTTTAATAGAAGGTTGAAAGATTGTCTTAAAGATACATTTATTAATAAAAAATCAAATAATCGCTTTCTCGTTTCGAGTGGAAGAATTTTTATTTTTCTAGATTGTAATATTTCTTTTTTATCTAAATAAAACTTTAAAAATATAGTAATTAAGGAAAGGATATAAAAAGATATTATAAAATATATATTTTTATTACTATTTATTATTTCATTTCCAACAAAATTTATACTATCAATTTTTGAATAATTGAATACTTTTTTAAAATCAATATTAGTG
>MDTD01138192.1_pt1 | contig 32686 bp, 21 predicted proteins | sample 811221 | NCBI WGS metagenome assembly MDTD01 (sample SAMN05326646, study PRJNA326480) | marine metagenome | isolation source: seawater | place: Pacific Ocean: South West | collected 2011
AACGGCGGAAGCTGTGGGCGCACATGGCTGTGAGTCGTCAAAAAAGAAGGTCGCTCACGCGACTGGAAGCTCGCTCCTTTAGGCGCGAGTAGTTCACCAGTGGTGTCAATTCCTGTTCGAGCAACGTCCTCACAAAAGGCACACAGAGCGTGTCTTTTGTCGGTCCTGCGAAGGCTGGCTTGTGAAAAAGAACATGAACCAAACACAAATAGGGTCGCGTTCCAATTGCCTTCAACGCGGCTTTCACACCATCCACGTGGCTTCCATGATGGAGTGTTCTCACCCCATTGACCCACGAATGAGTTGTCATTGTCCTTGGAGAGTCATCCCCCCACCAAACAGCCAACTCATACTGGACACCATCAACACAACCCTCCAAATGACAAGGTGGATATGTACTCCGAGAACCAGTACCTCGCATTGAACCCCGAAGAATCGGCCCCAAACTCTTCAGTCCACCAGGTGCGATAAACACCTCTTCATTTAACATCAACTTTACGCCGGAGAACACGTGGGCAGCCTCAAACAATATAGACCGAACCTCTTCATATCTCGGCTGAGCCGAAAAGATCTTTGGATCGGGAACACACCAGATCTTCGTCCCGCGCCCATCACCCTCCTCTATGACTTCAGGGGCCGTAAGCGCGACCCCTTCTTCGTAGATCTGTCTCCAAAGCTTTCCGGCTCTCCACGAATTCACCTCAAAACGCCCCGAGAGAAAGTTAACAACCGCTAATCCAACCCCAAGCAACGCGAGATGAACGTGAGGCGCGTGATCATCTGCGGTTGCCGAGTGATGGATCGTCTTCAAGAAATACTCCGCAAGACTTCGTTCCGGCACCACACTCCCCTCATCAAATGGCAACCCCGGTCCATCGTCACAAATCTCAAAACCCTCCCCCTTCAACTCCACAGAAACGTATGTCACCTCACCTCTGTAATACTGGTCAATCCCATTCGCGACAAGTTCGTAAATAAGCTGCTCAAGACCCCGCGCACTTGTCGTCCCAAGAAACATGCCTGGACGCTTACGTACAGCCTCACGCGACGACAACAAGATCACACGATTATCTTCATACTCAGAACCAACCTGCTCGACTCCATCAATACCCAAATCGCACCTCCAACATTCAATGAAACGAAGTCCACAGTATACACCAAATCCCCCCTTACTTGAACCATAAAACACTTAAAATAAGATATATTTATCAACCCCCTACAAGATAAACATTGACAAAAAATGACTACGTGAATACTTTTTGACTCGCAAGTCATTTTTTGAAGTTCGCGTTTTCATGACGCGACAAAGAGAGACCAATATGACCGCAGAAAAAGACAACAAAACCAATCAAAAACGTTCACTTAAGGAGAGACAGAGAGCGGAGCGAGAGCAACTGATTTTGGAGTCCGCCAACACCATCCTCCTTGAGAAGGGATACACAGCCACCTCGATGGACGAGATCGCCAGAGAGGTAGGCATCTCAAAAGGTACATTGTACCTGCATTTTTCGAGCAAAGAAGACCTTGTCCTCGCCCTCTTCGAGGAGAAACTTAGCGCTTTTTTGCAGCTTCTCGATCAAGTGCTCGAAGAAGAACCCACCACACAAAAGAGACTCGAACGACTCCTCCTGGAAACGTACAAGGAGATCATCGAAGGTCGACAAATGTTGATCGCGCTCCAATCGATTGGGATGGACCGAAATTCCTTTCGTGAACGTGTCAATCACGAGACATCAGCCGGAAGTCTGACCCAACGAATCACCGCACTCTTTGACGAAGGAAAACAATCAGGCGAGTTCGACGAGAGCATCCCGACCTCCATCATGGTCTCGATGCTCTTCGCGTTGATGGGAATGTTTGATCACTGGAAACAGTCGGAGCTACCATCCGCCGAAGTCCTCACACAATCAGTCTGTCAGCTTTTATTCAGAGGTATCCTGGCACAATAGTCCAGACCTGAACACAATCACTTTGGAGGCGATCCCATGATCGTTTTAGATAAAGTCAAACCACTGCCTGGCCCCAAAAACTTCTTTGGACTCAAAAACATCCGTGCACTCGGTCAAAAAGGAATCCTCGACGCCATGCACGACTTCTGGAAGGAGTACGGCGATCTCTTCGAAGTGCAGGTTGGTCCCAAGAAGATCGTTGTCGCTATTCATCCCGAACACGTCCGCCATATCACGATGACAAACTCCAAGAATTACGAAAAACTCGAAAGCTACGACCCTGTCCGAAAATACATCATCGGAAACGGCATCGTCACGAGTATCGGCGATCTCTGGAAACGGCAACGTCGCATGATGGCGCCCTTTTACACCCCCAAAGGAGTACAGGATTACTCGGACATCATGCTCCGGGATACGATCGATGTCGCCGCTCGTTGGGAACGCCTCGCCAAAGAAGCTCCTGATGTCGAGATGTTCGACGAGATGGCCATGATCACAGCCTCAATCATCCTCAAAGCGGTGTTCAGCACAGAGTCAGAGGATGATATCCTCCAGATCAAAGAGGCTGTGGAGACGATGGTGAGCTACTCAGGGACGATCCAGGCAAGTGTACTCAAAGTTCCAGATTGGTTCCCGACCAAGCGCAACCAAACCTACTGGAAAGCTCGTCAGATTACACATGACTATATCAATGGGATTCTTGATGAACGCCTCGCGATGGACGAAGCAGATTATCCAGATGATCTTCTCAGCAAGTTGATCACCCTCGAAGATCCCGAGACCGGCGAACGTATGTCTCGTGAACTTCTCTTGGACGAAGCGTTGACCAACTTCTTTGCGGGATATGAAACATCAGCCCGTACAATGAGTTATGCTTGGTATGCGCTCTCAACATTCCCAGAGGTCAAGGCCAAACTCCACGAAGAGCTCGACAGTGTCCTCGGTGATGAACCTCCAACACTCGACACACTCAAAAAGCTCCCTTACACCCTCCGCGTGATCAAAGAAACACTTCGCCTTTACTCACCAGCTCCGGCCTACGCCAAAGATGTCGTGGATGATGATGTCATCGATGGATATCGCATTGAAAAAGGCACAATGGTGATGTTGTTCCCCTACCTCACACACAGACACCCTGACTTTTGGGAAGATCCCCTACGCTTTGACCCCGATCGTCACTCACCTGAAGCCACCAAGGCACGTCACTCACAAGCATACCACCCGTTCGGGGCAGGCGCACGGATCTGTATTGGCAACCACTTCTCCCTCCTCGAAACACATATCATCCTCGCGATCTTAGGCAAACAATTCGACCCACAATTACCTGCCGACTACAAAGCCAACTTTGTCATGCAAGGGATGCTTCACATCACCAATGGACTCCCCATGAAGATCGTCAAACGCTAAGCACCCAGCACTCACGCCAAAACCTTGCCCACCAAGCCCCCACCCTCATCGATACACCCACACAACATCCAGGCAAGCGGAGCGCGCCAGTAGCAAACCCACACAACATCCAGGCAAGCGGAGCGCGGCAGCAGCGCTCGTAGAGCGCAAAACAGACGATACGGAGTATCGTGGGGTCTGGGGGCAACGACCCCAGGCGGGTGTGGGTGGCAAACCCACAATGCCAAGCGAAGCGCGGCAGTATGTAAGGGCGAGTGGCAACTCGCCCGTCCATAGCGAGTGGCAACTCGCCCGTCCATAGCAAGTGGCAACTCGCCCGTCTATAGCGAGCGGAAACTCGCCCGTCCATAGCAAGTGGAAACTTGCCCAAAAAAAGAAAGGGGATGGTTTGTGTTGTCGGGAGGTAGGGAGGGGGTTTAGCGGATACGAGCGCGGACTTTGGCAGCAGCTTCTTGTGCGGTGACGCGGCCGTCGCCATTGGTGTCGAGGCCACTGTTTTGTCTGTAAGCTGCGGTTCCTTGGCGGAACAATGTGTGAGAGGGTCCTCTACCAACTGCAGCGGGCCAGAGAACAGCCATGTACGCATCTTCGACAGTGTTCATTTTACCGGCGTAGGGTTCGAGGTATTTTTCGACATAATCGAGTTGTTGCATGGGGGACATTTGTGCAAGCTCAGAAGTCGATGTTCCGAGTCCTCTCGCCGTGCTTGGCATGAACTGAATCAAACCTGTCGCACCAGATGTTCTGTTGCGCTCGGAGGGGCTAAATGAACCACCTGTTTCGAAGCTCATGACAGCCATCAAGTGAGTGGGGTCCATGCCCAAACGACCGGCAATTTCAGCGACCTTTGCGCGGAACTCAGGTGTCGTATTTTCCGAACCAATGACATCACCAACCTGTCCAGCCGCAGCGGGATTTGTGGGGGCTGCAGGCGCTGAAGGATCTGCAGGAGTGGCAGGAGCTGAAGGATCTGCGGGATTAGCTGGTGCTGATGGATTGGCTGGTGTCGCCGGAGTCGCTGGTGTGATCTGACCAGATTGAACTCTTTCGAGTTGACCAAGAGTTTCTGGACCGACAAGACCATCAACTTTAATGCCGGTACGCTCTTGGAACTCCATGACCGCGCGGCGTGTACGGCGACCAAAGACGCCGTCTGTTTCGAGAGGAGGATTGATACCACTTTGATTGAGCAGCGTTTGCAGCTCACGAACCTGATCGCCTGATTGACCACGTTTGACCAAACCACCACCTTGAACAGTGGCCGTCATGTTTGGTGCAGCCTCTTGGAGTGATTGTGTTGAAGTGGTTTGGGGAGCCGCAGCACTGGCGCTGGCTGCGAGCTGTGCGTCTTTACCTGGATCGAGGACGCGGCTGGTGCCTTGCGCGTTGACGAACCCATTGGACATATCTTGGAGGTTCTGCATTCTGGGCTGGGAGAGTGCGTTTTGGCGAGCTTGTTCGAAAATGGTTTGATTGGGTGCGATTTTCATAGTCTCTTCCTCTCTATACCGTAAGGCCGACATTCGGCTTGTTGATTGGTTCGTACTATGATTATCGGTCTCCCTCTCAACTTGTTGCGAAGAAATTACACAAAATTACAATCCCCGACATTTTTTGTGATCTTTTTGGGAGAATCACGAGGCCCCACTAGGGAGAATTACAAGGCCCCACGGCTCTCTTTGCTGATCTGGTAGAAGTGGTCGAGGCGCTTTTGCACAAGCTGAAACAAACTCCCCTCAGTCCACACACCATCATCGTCACGATCACCAGCTTCAATGTTCATCAGGATCTCAATACCTTCAAAGACGTGCTTGATCGCCCAGATATGGAATTGACCGGCTTCAACAGCTTCGATGACTTCGTCACGCAGCATCAAATGTTCGACGTTTGGTTCTGGGATGATCACACCTTGTCGACCTGTCAGGCCGCGTTTTTTACAGATCTTGAACATCCCTTCGATCTTCTCGTTGACACCGCCAATGGGTTGGACCAGTCCTTGTTGGTTGATCGAACCAGTCACGGCGATCCCTTGGTGGATGGGAACCTCAGCGAGACTCGACAGCAAGGCAAAGAATTCGGCACAAGAAGCAGAGTCCCCTTCGATTTCACCGTAATTTTGCTCAAATGTGATGCTCGCATTAAAAGCCAGTGGATGCTCTTGTGCACAGATACCACCGAGAAGACCGACGAGAATCATCGTCCCCTTGTCGTGGATTTCACCGGACAGCTGTGCTTCACGATCGATATTCATCACACCACGGACACCTGCATACGTTCGCGCCGTGATCTTGGCAGGCACACCAAATTGATGATCAAGCGCGATGTACACGAGCAAACCATTCAATTGGCCGACAACGTCACCGTCCGTATCGATCATCATAAAGCCCTTCTCGATCGACTCCAACACAGTCTGTTCTAGAGACTCATGTCGATAATCGCGAAAGGAGAGGGCTTTCTGGACATCAGCCAGCTCGATAAAGTCGTGTCCTTCTTTGCGTGCCCAGTAGTCAGCCTCTGTGAGCAAATCAATGCCTGAGACGATAGATGTTGAGAGCTTATTTTGTGACCCCGCTTCTCGCGAAGATTCTTCGACGAGCGCGGCGAGACCTTCCTTGGAGACCTTCAACAGGTTTTCTTCTTCACATAGTCTTTGGAGAAAGTGACAGTAGGCGCTCTCATGTGCGGTGGTGCGAGATAACCACGTCTCAAACTCCGCCTTGACTTTGAACACACGAGAGAAATCTTCGTCTTCGTGCATCAACATGTAATAGGACTCAGCACTACCGACCAATACAATCTTGAGCCGCAGAGGAGTCTCAAGAGGTCGAATCATCCCACGAATACGTGGTTTTTCAGGGGAAGATGTGGCGTCATGGATGCGGATCTCTTTGTGTCTGAGCGCTTGCTTGAGTGAGTCCCAGACATGTGGACGGCGGATCAAATCGGACGCCTGCAAGATCAAGAATCCACCATTGGCACGGTGCAATGAACCCGCTCTTACCAACATGTGGTCTGTCCCAAGCCCCCCCATCCCAGTGCTGCCGTATTCTTCCTGGTATTCAAGGTAACCAAAAAGATGCTCTGCTGTCGGTTCCTTCTCGACGATGACAGGGACACCGTCCTCTTTGAACTCTTTGAGAATATTCACTCTATATGGGAGCGGGAGCGGCGCTTCTTCGCCATTTTCGGCGGACTCTTCGTTATCATCGAGCAAAAGCTCGCGATAATCATTCATCAGGTATTCGTGCATACCGTCGATATAAGAGAGGATCTCTTCGCCTGTCTCTTGAAGGGTCGTCTTGAGAGCTTCAAACACAGTATCGACGAGTCCCTGAATGGCCCAGCGTTCGAGACGAGTCAAAGACTCCTGTCGTTCGCGCTCTTGTTCTCGTTGGGCCTTGATCAGGGGTGCAGCTTCGTTTTGGAAGGCAGAGATCTGCTCCTGCAACGTCTCCTGTTGCTCCAAGGACAACTCTTCGAAGACATCGGGTTCGATAGGCTCACCATCGATCAACGGTACAACGAGAAACTGTTCCCCTTCGCGCTCCAGACCGAGACCGTGTTTGTTGGCGATCTCTTCCATGCGAGAGAACACGTCGACAGCTTTCTCTTCAGCACGTTCGGAGAGCTTGGAGGCCTTTTCGGTGAAGGCTTCGTCGAACAACGTGCGAAAGATGGACTTGGCGAGTCCACGAATGGCGTGCTCGATCTCCGTCTCGATCATCGACGCCATGCCGTTGGGGACGAGGATAGGACGAGGACAATCGGGATCCTTGAAGTTGTAGACAAACAAGATGTCTTGTGGACGAGCGAGATCTGCGGCTTTCTCTTTCAAGAGTTTGAGGACAGTGCTGGTTTTGCCTGCTCCCCCAGGTCCCATCACGAAGATGTTGTAGCCTTTTCCTTGCACATTCAAACCAAAATCGATCGCTGACAACGCGCGAGATTGAGCAAGCGGTGTAAACAATTGCTCCTCGGTTTCCCCAATCATCACGCTCTCAGGCAGACTTGAAGGCTTACAACGTCGTTTCAAATTCTCGACTGATATAACGAGCTCAGACGCTTTTGCCACAGCCACTCCCTTTCCGGATCCTAACTTCATATTTTTGGAACCTCTTTCAACAAGACAAATCACTTCAGGCTCTTCCAAAGCCTTACCTGGCCTTTTTTTCTGCAGCCATAAACTCCGCCCGTCTATCACACAACCGGCAAAACCACAACATCTTATTTGGTATCACACGACATTGTGTCCGAGCATTTTAGGCAGGGTCTTAGGAGGAAGAGGTGTTGGATTGGTCACGTAGGGCACGGAGTATACGCGGCTGGATACTCATTTCGATGAACCGTTCTTGGAGAGCATCTTTTTCATCGTCTGGCAGATCTCCATTGCTCCCAAAGGCAGCCACACGTTGCTGTACGGCTTCGTAAAGGGAGATCGCGACAGCGACAGAGACATTAAAACTCTGCGCAAAACCGAGCATCGGGATCTTGAAGCAACCATCACACGCGTCCACCATCTCCTGCGAGATTCCTTCTTTCTCGTTGCCAAATGCCAGGACAACTTTCCCTGTCAAATCCAACGACTGAAGGGGCACAGAGGCCTCACCAAGATGACTCGCCCAGATCTGGTATCCATCCGCACGAAGCTGCTCGATCGCTTCTTTTGTGTGTTGGTACCGATGGATATCCACCCACTTTTGCGAGCCACGTGCGATACTCCGCTTGGGCCGAAATCTCTTCTCAGAAGACGAGATCACATGCACATCTTGCACACCAAAGGCATCGCAAGAACGCAAGATCGCGCTCTCATTATGACCTTTGTGGATGGATTCGACGAGAACGGTCAACTGGCGGGTGCGATGGGAGAGGACTTCCTCGATACGTTCGACTCGCTGAGGAAGTAGTAATTCGGAAAGTTCGATGTCAGTCATCGATAGATGATTCTCCGCTCAGGGAGCTTTGGGGATACAAACTTGCTCGTTGTTTGTCAGCTTACCACACTCTGGTGTAGGCGCTGAACAATCTTCGGGTTTGGTACACTTCGTCAGGCAAGTTTTGATCGTCGTAGTGGTCGAGACACACTCTGTACCGGTGGGACATTGGTCAGCGCGTGCATCTGTACAGTCACGCAAACAGATACCTGACGTTTCTCCTTGCTTGACGACGAAGCAGTAATGACCTGCGGCGCATTTTTCGGCTTCTGTGGCATCAGATTTGGTGCTACATACTTCACCGAGCTTCACAGTCCCGACGTTGCCATCGACACAGAAGTTGGACTGACAGAATTTAGGCCACTGACAGTCTTCACTCTTGGTACAAGTTTTGGTACAAACTTTGTCGGTGCTACCGAGGCCTTTTTCGACACATCCGTATCCATCAACACAATCGACTTTTTTGCCATCGATGGTTCCACATGCCTGACCAGGACCGGCTTTATCGCCTGCTTTTCCACAGGTCTTTTTGCCGTTGGTTTGTTCGACACAGGACTCACCTGTGAGACAGTCTTCGTCTTTGGTACAAGTTTGTGAACAGACACCTTCGACGGGTCCAGTCAAAACACACTCAAGTCCAGTGTAACAGGGGATCGTCAGCTTGCCACCGGGTGTATCGTACTGACACTTTTCTCCGGTCGGTACACAGTACCCACCTGAACACACACGACCATCAGCACAGTCTTTGTTTTCGGTGCATGTTTTCCAGCACTTACTCGCGTTATCCGTCCATTTGACACAAGTCAACTCGGAGTTGCACTTTTTGGGGTTACAATCTTCGCCGATGCCCTGTCCTGGACCTTCATCAACGGGACCAGCGTCTTCTTTTTGGGCGGTCTGACAAGCACCTGTTGTGGTGTTGCACTCTTCGCCTTTATCACAGTCAAAGTCCGTCGTACACTTGGACTTACATTCGCTCTTATCGCAGATCAAGCCATCAACACATCCTGGCTCTTTGCCTTCTTCACAAGAATCGCCAAGCTCGCCACGTGCGACACATTTTTCCTCGACACAGGCTTGACCGTCACTACAATCGAGCGTACTCGCGCACTCTGCCTCTTTCTTCTCGGGACCACATGCGACCATGGGTCCAACAGAGAGCCAACCTCCAACGGCCAAAAGCGCCGCGATCATATGCCAATTTTGTTTTATCATTACGTATTCCTCCAAACATACTTGCAATCGAGTGGAAACAGACAGGGCAATATTCCACATCATCAGGCACCGGGCAAGTTTTTTTGACCGACACCCCTTTTCATTGATACCAATCACATATCATGCACACATTTCTTTTTGAAGACAAGCCCCTTCACATCGCACCTCACAATCATCAACTTGCATCCAAAAGAAGCACACATTCACTCAACACACCGGAGAGAAAGCTTGCACACACACCCTACACTTTGGCTCATCGGCGCAGGTCGTCTCGGCAGCGCACTTTGCCACTCTCTGTACACACAAGGTTGGTCCCCAACAGGTATCTGGAACCGAAGTTCCCGAGACTTTTCACATCTCCCCTGCCATACCTCCACAGGCCCACACCCACCACAAGCTCTCTACGAGGCCGATGTGGTCCTCTTGACTGTGGCAGATGACGCGATCCAAAACACCTTCTCGCGCCTTCTCCAGAAATGGTCCACAAAAGCAAAGACGATCTTTCTTCACTGTTCGGGGAGGCTGTCCTCAGACACGCTCTCACATGAAACCCACAGGACACTCTCCGTTGGTGGGTTCCACCCCCTACAAGCGATCACAGACATCCAAAAGGCCCAACTCTTTGAGGACATTGCTGTTGGTATTGATGGTGAGCCAGATGCGTTTCAGCAAGCACAGGCTATCGTGGAGCTGCTCGGAGGCGAAGCATTTTCGCTTGAGGGTGTCGACAAGGCCCTGTACCACGCAGCAGCCGTCACAGCATCCAATTACCTCGTCACCCTCGCATCTGTCGCACAAGGACTGCTCAAAGACGCCGGTCTCCAAGGAGAAGGTCTACCGCTGCTCCTCCCTTTGATGAAGATCGCACTTCACAACATCGAAAGAAGAGGACTTCCAGAAGCCCTCACAGGACCACTCGCCCGAGCAGACAACGCGACGATAGCTGCACACTTACAGGCGCTAGAGAGTGTCAGTCCTGTACACAAAGATCTGTACGTCAAGCTCGCACAACACACCCTCCCACTCGCCACACAGCTCCAAATACAAAGAGAAGGAAACGATGAAGGATTGGACGCCATCAAAAAGATGCTCTCCACAAGCGAGGAGTCATCACGAAAACGAAAGTGATAATCTTCGCGAGTTTATCACCTTCCGTATTCTTTTTTCACCCAAGGAGCTTGTGTGAGAAAAAATTGCCATTTGAAAGAATTGCTTTACTCTTGGTCGTGTTTCCTTATAAGACCCCTTTTACGTAGGGCATCTTAGACAAAACCACCCGCAGGAGCGTTGGTTGTATTTTTTTGTTGATCTTCATGTACATTCAAAACATTCTCGCGCGACCAGCCGAGACCTCGATCTCGAACACCTGAGTATTTGGGCTCGTCGCAAGGGGATTCATGTTGTGGGAACGGGCGACTTTACCCATCCAACATGGCGTGCTGAGCTGCAGAGTAAACTCGTCCCAGCGGAAGATGGGCTCTTTAGACTCACACCAGAGATCGAAGCGACGCTCTTCGAAAAAGATCCGACTCTCCAAGATGTCCCACCAACACGTTTCTTTTTGACCGCCGAAGTCAACAATATCTTCCGCACCCAAGACGGGTTGCACAAGATCCAAAGCATCCTCACTGTCCCTTCCTTTGAAATCGCCTCGCAGCTTTGTGAACAGCTCGCACAACATGGTGATTTGTTCGCAGATGGTCGCCCAACGCTCGATCTGAGCGGACAACAACTCCTCGAATACGTCATCAGCCACCCACAGAGCTATCTCATCCCCTCCCATATTTGGAGCCCGTGGTTCTCTCTCTTTAGCCCACGAGGCGGTGTTGACAATATTCAAGATTGCTTTGGAGATTTGAGCACACACATATTCGCGTTGGACTCAGGTATATCAGCCGATCCACTGATGAGTCGCAGGCTCTCGTCGCTCGATGCGTACACACTCGTCGCAGCCTCTGATGCTCACTCTCCATCGCGATTGGGTCGTAAGGTCAACCGCTTTGAAACGACGCTCTCCTACAAGGCGATCTTCGACGCGATCAAAGAAGGTCCAGGACACCACTTTCTTGGAACATACGAGACCCACCCAGCCGCCGCAAAATACTACTACGATGGACATCGAGCTTGTAGAGAGTGTTACGAACCACAAGAGACCCTTCACAGGAAATACATCTGCGCGGCCTGCAAAAAGCCCGTCACACTCGGTGTCCTTCACCAAGTAGAGCAGAGAGCTGATCGCACACTGACACAGGCAGAACAACTCGCTCCTCCCTTCCGATATATCCTCCCCCTCGAAGATCTTCTCGCCGAGTTACTCGAGCTCAGCCCAAAAGCCAAGAAAGTACAGCGACACTATTTTCAGTTGATCTACCGATATGGCCCAGAGCTTCCACTGCTCATGGAACGCTCACTCGATGACATCGACTACAACGAACTTCCACTCTTTCGAGAAGCGCTCGCGAGATTGCGCCAGGGTGATATCCACATCACCCCCGGATTTGATGGTCGCCCTGGCCTCATCGAGATCTTCCATCAAGATGAGACCAAGCAGGCACAGCAAACCCTCTTCCCCCATTCGGCGATCCCCCACACAGCCAGACAGATGACGTTGTTTGACTTCCTCGCCCCTCCTGCTCCAGCGCCTGCACCACACATCCCGCAGCTCGATCTTTTCACGCCTCCAACGCCTCCACCACAAACATCACTCCCCCTCCCTCCACCAGAGGAAACAACGCCCACACCTTCGGAGAAGCCGTCTCCTGTGCCCCCAAGTCCGTCATCTCCTATCCCAGAGCCGCCACAGACAGAGGAAGAGTCCTGGACTCCATCGACAGACTCCAAGCCACTCTTTCCAAGTCAACGAAACGCCCGGCAAATACGCAAGGCCTTCGCGAAGTACGTGCTGCCACCAGCCAAACAACTGCTGTCTCCACTCAACATCGAGCAGCGCGCCCCTGTCAAACATTGGGGGTCTCCTATGCTGATCGCGTCGGGTCCTGGGACAGGAAAGACCTATACTCTCACGACACGTATCGCCTATCTCACGGCCAGCCGGCGACTCCATCCAACACACATCCTGGCATTCACGTCGACCAATAAGTCCGCACGACAAATGGCAGAACGGCTCGATGAGCTCGTTGGATTGTATAGAGGGGTGACCATTGGGACCTTCCACCGCTTTTGCCTCAATCTCCTCCAGGACGAAGAGTACGCCTATAGGTTGATCGGTGAAGCAGAGCGCATGATCCTGATGAGAGAACTCTCTCAACATCAACTGTCCTCGACGCAACAACGGCAGTACCTCGACAAAATATCCAAATACAAACAAAAGAGCCTCCTGCCCGACCAACTCGAAGACGAAGACGACGAACAATTTGTGAAGCTCTACCAGGCATACGAGCGCACACTCCACCAGGAAGAGCTGTACGATCTCGAAGACCTCTTGCTGCAATCCATCCAATTGCTCGAACAAGACCCCTCTTTATGTCATCAACTTCAACTGCGCTTTCGTTCGATCCACGTAGATGATTACCAAGACATCAACGAGGCACAATACAGGCTGCTTCGACTGCTCGTATCTCCTGAGAATGACCTGTGCGTCGCAGGTGACGCAGATCAAAGTATCTTCGGGTTTCGAGGCGGCGCCCCCACATACTTGCGACACTTCGAACAAGATTTCTCCTTCGCAGGACGACCAGCCCGACGGTTCACACTGTGGCGAAATTACCGTTCTCCCGAATGTGTCATCGACATATCCCAACAAGTGATCGCGTCTCAATCCAACCAGCACAGGATCATCCAAACATCGATCTTTTCGGGACTCTCTAACATTACCTATCTTCACACAGAAGATGAACACACAGAAGCGCGCTACATCGCCGAACAGATCCAACAACTCATCTCTCCATCCACCGAAGACGAGGTGAGCACAGAAACTTCTTATACACTCGCAGACATCGCGATCTTGTATTCATCAAACCAGCAACTCCCCCCCATCCAAAAAGAACTCAAAAGACAGGGCATCCCCTACCGTATCGCGCAACCGATCAGTATCCCAGAGAAGCTCCCTGAACTTCGACTCTTTCTCGCTCTGCTGCGTTATTTATCTCCTCCTCACGGAGATTGGCTCGCCCTGTACGAATTGTTTTCCACGTGGCCCCATCTCAGCGCGATGACCTTCCCACAAATTCAGGCCTTGCGCAGCCAACACCCTCATCTGACACCAGATGATTGTCTCGCACATGCCCCAGAGTGGTTCGCCCTTGGCCCCAAACTCTCCCAAGAAGCCAAAAAACTACGAGAGCTTATCCGTTCAATGAGGGCGAGTATCCAGACAGCCTCAGCGAAAGAGTTCTTGGAGCAACACCTCTCTCAAATGGAGGATATGCTCGACGAACGTTGGGTGCCAGGGAAGGAGACGCGCATTCTGCTCTATGAACGTGCCGCTGCGACCCCCTTCTTTTCGGACTTTTTACAGCATCTCTTACTCGAAGAAGATCCGGATCCCTACATCCAACCAGCCGCACGTCTCTCTCTTCGAAGCCTGACCGCCGCCAAAGGGACCGAGTATCCAGTGGTCTTCTTACCCGGATGCGAAGAGTCTTTTATCCCTCCTTCCGATTCCCCCGAAGAGGAAGCTGAACACAGACGGCTCTTTTACGTGGGCATGACACGCACAAAGTCGAAGCTCTACCTGAGTCATGTCAAACACAGACAGCTCGATGGAGAACGTCAATCCCGTTCACCCTCTCGTTATATCCAGGAGGTATACGATCTCCTAGATACTCCCGATGAGGCCGAAGAGAACAGGCAGCAAGACATCTTCTCAATCATTCGTACAGAAGAACCATAGACAACGCCCAACAGAAAGAACCCCACACATGAGACCACTCATCCTCGCACTCATTTTGTGTCTGTGTACAGCTTGTCAGGAAGCACCTCTCGTAAAACAAACACCACGTCCTGCCCAAACCACATCGCGACCTTCCTTGATGAAAAAGCGCGTCACACCGCGCCCTATCGCAAGACAACGCTCCACACCTCGCCCCCTCCCTCGAAAACTGAAGAAGTCTCAAACCATCGCCTTTAAGTGGTATCGACCGAAATACAAAGAGCGCCGTTTTCCACCACCAAAGATGAAGCTCAAAAAGCTGCTCAAACCAGGAAAGGGATTGCCCTTTGCGATCGACAACGGCACGCGAAAAAAGAAGCTGATCGCGCTGACCTTTGACGCATGTTCGACCATCTACAAAAGCCGCTTTGATAAAAAAGTCGCGGATATCATCATCAACACGAAGACACCTGCGACGATCTTCTTTGGTGGCAAGTGGGTAAAAGATCGTCCCAAAGATGCGAAGAGGTTGGCCTCCCATTCATTTATCGAAGTCGCCAACCACGCCTACGTCCACGGACATCTCACGAGAGTGTCCAAAAAGCGTCTTATCCGAGAATTACGTTGGACACAGGAGATCATCTTTACCATCCTGGGCGTTGTACCACGGTACTTTCGCCCCCCTTACGTAGAGTACAACAAGCGCGTCGTCAAAGAGGCCTCAAAGCTCGGCCTGATCACGATCAGCGGAGACCTCCCCTCTGGCGATCCAGACAAGCGATTCACAAAGAAGATCCTGATCAAACACGTCCTGAAAGAAGCACGCCACGGTTCCATCGTGGTCATGCACATCAACAAGGGCGGTCACCATACAGCCAAAGCGCTCCCTGAGATCATCAAAGGGCTCAAGAAGAAGGGATTTACACTCGTCACTGTCGGCACAATGATGAAAGAGGCGGGTTCACTCATGAACAAAGAACTACGTCCTCAACCCAAAAAACGCAGGCGAAAACGAAGACGTAAACGAAAAAAACGCAAGAAGCGCAGAAAGCGAAAGGAAAAGTAAGGCTTTTCCAAGGAAAAAAGCGCACGAAAGAGGGCTGGCGACGGAGTTCTCAGGCAAGGCATGAGAAGGAGCTGTGGCATCGCCACTGCGACGACGAAGAACACTGCACGAGGCTTCAGCAACAAGCTCTTTCGTGCGTCATTTTGACAACCGACTTTTTGACTTGGAATAGCCTAAACCAAACAGGCATTGACGTATGTGCGCCTGTTGATAGGATGGCGTCTCTACTATCGCAGTGAACTCATTCACGAGAGAAAGGAGAGATACAATATGCACATCCAATCCACATGGCGACATCTTCCAATCGCCGTAGGTGTCATGCTTTTTGCGCTTGTGAGCATCGCCAACGCGATGCCCACAAGCCGCCCCACCTCCCACCCCACCACACACAAAACCCATAAAGACCCACCAGCCGAACAACTTACATTTGTCGGCGTCAACGGTGAAGGGTACTTCTCACCTGATGGCAAACGACTGATCTTTCAATCCCACAGTCGACCACAACACAAACACACTCAGCTCTACATGTACGACTTCGCAGCCAAAAAAGAGTGGCGTGTCACACACCACAATGGCGACGATACATGCAGCTTCTTCCACCCCACGAAGAAGCTGATCATGTACTCCTCCACCAAAGACGAAGTCCGTGAATCCTATAAATACAAGAAGTTTGACCCGAAAGTATACGTCCCCAAACAAGCCAAACAAAAGAAGAAGAAACGTAGCCATAGACGTAAGTACGAGTGGATCTACAAACCGTACGAAGTCTACGTCACGGACTTCAACAACAAGGCACAGAAGCGCGTCACACACGCCCCTGGATATGACGCTGAAGGTAGCTTCTCACCTGACGGCAAAAAAATCCTCTATAGCTCCCGACGTGATGGTGATCAAGAGCTCTACATCATGAACGCCGATGGGACGAACCAACGTCGACTGACCTTCCGCAGAGGGAACGACGGTGGCCCCTTCTTCTCACCTAACGGACAAAAAATTACGTGGCGCTCCTTCGACCGACGTGGCAACGCACACGTCATGATCGCCGACCTCAAAGAAGACGGACTCCACAACATCAAACAGCTCACCTACAAACCTGGCATCAACTGGGCACCTTACTGGCACCCATCTGGACGCTGGCTCGTCTTCTCCTCCAACCGCGACAATCGCAAGAACTTCGACCTCTTTGTCGTCGATGTCGATGGCCGCTGCGTCAAAAAACTCACGCACCACGCCTCCGCCGACGTCCTCCCGGTCTTCTCGCCAGATGGTAAACACATCGTCTTTGTCTCCAAACGAGTCGGCAACAAAAGCCAACTCTTCCGTATGCCCTTCTCGCTCCCCAACGGCTGCGAATCCCCCTTTCAACACTACAAAACATCACGCGCACTTCGCTTCCCCAAGAAAGTCAAAAAACGCCACCGTGGCTATCATCACTACAAACGATACAAACGACATAAACGTTCCTATCATCACAAGAAACGTTCATACCATCACAAGAAAAAACGTTCATATCATCACAAGAAACGTTCATACCACCATCACAAGAAACGCTCCTATCACCATCATAAGAAGCGTTCCTACCACCATCACAAGGGGTACAAAGGACATAAAACACACCCTCACAAAAAAGACGCACAGCCCCACAAAGGACACCATCACAAGAAGCGCTCATATCACCATCACAAGAAACGTTCCTACCACCATCACAAGAAGCGTTCCTATCACCATCACAAGGGACATAAAGGCCACCACCACAAACAGTACGCTTTCCACGGCCACCGCAAACAGAAGAAGTCAAAAGTCTACATGGCCGCGCCTACAGCACGTCAGGCGCTGGTGAGAGACCTGTACTTTTTGTCCCACCCGGCGCTTGAAGGCCGCGACGCAGGAAGCCACGGCATCGAAGTTGCCGCGAACTACATCGCACACCAATTCAAACAACTCAAGCTCAAAAAAGCGGGAGACAAGGGCTCTTATTTTCAGTCTTTCACGACGACCATCGGTGTCAAACTGGGCACAAACAACGCCCTCTCAGCCATGATCGAGAAGAAGCTGACCAAGTGGACGATCAACAAAGATTTTGTGCCATTTGGGTTCTCTTCAAGTGGTACATTGCGCAGCAAGGTGGTCTTTGTCGGCTACGGTATCACGGACGAAAAGAGTGGCTACGATGACTACAAAGGTGTGGATGTCAAAGACAAGATCGTTTTGATGTTCCGCTACACACCACAATGGGAAAAGAAGCACTCTCTCTTTGGCAAACGTCGCGATCTGTACGCGAGTTTCCGTTACAAGTTGCTCAACGCCAGAACACACAAAGCCAAAGCTGTCCTGATCGTCGACCCACCAAGCGCGAAAGAGAAGGTCGCCCCCAAGCTGCTCAAACTTCGCATGAGTCGTGGATTGTCTGACGCCGGGATTCTGGCTCTTCACGTGAGCAGAGCTGTCGGTAAAGCGCTGCTCGGTTGCAAGGATGAGTTTGCCTCACTCTGGAACAAGATCGAGAAGAACGGAAAACCACAAAGCCACGCACTCAAACACACGGTCTCTTTAAAAGTACAGCTCATCCACAAGCAGGTGAAGACCCGCAATGTCGTGGGGTATATTCCAGGAACAGACCCCAAGCTCAGAGATGAATACGTCGTCATCGGCGCACATTACGACCACCTCGGGTATGGTGGCGCAGGTTCATTCCCAGGAAACCACGGTAAGATCCACCCAGGTGCAGACGACAACGCATCGGGAACAGCGGCGATCATCGCGATGGCTCGTGGCTTTGCCAAACATCCAACGAAACGCAGTTTGTTGTTTATCGCCTTCTCTGCGGAGGAGCGTGGTTTGCTCGGCTCTGCCTACTTTGTCCAGCACAGTCGTATCCCCAGAGCCAAATTTGTCACGATGGTCAATCTCGACATGGTCGGACGTATGAGAGGAAAGCGACTCGTCGTCCACGGCGCAGGAACCTCCCCTGGATTTGAGCAGATGCTGCGACGAAGAGGTCGACAAGCAGGACTTCGCCTACGTCTTGGACAAAGTGGATACGGTCCCTCTGACCACACATCATTTTACGCCCGAAAGATCCCTGTGTTGTTCTTCTTTACAGGCGCCCATAGTGAGTACCACCGTCCGACAGATGTCTTCAAATATCTCAATGTGCAGGGGATTTCATGGATCATCCACATGGTCCAAGGCGTGGTGAGAGAGGTCGCAGATGGCACAAAACCATCGTACCGCAAAGTGATGGACCCAAGACCACGCAAAAAGATGAGAGGTCGGATGCGTGCATACCTCGGGACGATTCCGGATTATGGGACGAGAGGTATTGTAGGCGTAAAGCTAACAGGTGCTCGTTCAGGCGGTCCAGCAGACAAAGCAGGTGTAAAGGGAGGAGACATCCTCGTACAAATCGGGAAGTTCCCTCTGCGCAACTTGTACGACATGGTGATCGCGCTCAAACACTACCGCGCAGGGGATAAAGTTGATCTTGTGGTCATTCGGGGAGGCAAGCGCATCAAGCTGAAGGCGACCTTCGGCAATCGCGCATCTCGATCACAGTAGTGGGATAGGGGAAATGGGGGACAGTTCTTCTTGGCTCTTTTGGTGGGCAGCCTTAGTTACAAACGCGTTTGGAGTACCAACGGTAGGAGCACTTGCGATATCCGGGGACATAGCGCGTTGTGTAGTAGCAACGGCGATTGCGGTAGCGATACCCACGTCTATAGTAGCGTCTGGTCCGACAGTGACGTGAACGTACATTACGACCGGGGACCCAACGACAATATTTTCGACGAAAACGACGCACAGAACATCGAGGCCGGCAGGAAGTATAGCGGCGAGAGCGATACGTACAGTAACGACGACCAAATCGGTAGTAGCAATGTTTCGAGCGACGGTAATATGTACGGCAGTAGGCGTCTGCTTCGCTTGGCGCTGCAGTCAGGCCAAATGCGACGACACCAAGGCCAGCAAACAGGGTCATCCCCGTTGAAAAGATAAGTGAATAGACGATTTTTTTCATCGAAGTACTCCTTCAACACACACATCAAGTGTGGGCTATGGCAAGTCGTAGGTTTGTGGAAACCTCTGTTTCAGAATCATAGACGTAACTCGATATATTTTATTCCGAAAAAATCTTTATCAGCTTGATTTGCATCAAAGAACCTCCCCACAACTTTTACATCATGATGTTGAGATCGAGCTCTCTTTGGATCTTGGGCGTCTCAGGAAGCCAGATGAGGACGGTCGTCCCTTCACCCTCTTCACTTCGGATAGAAAATGTCCCGCCATGTGACTCGATGAATTTCTTGGCCAGTGGCACACCCAACCCTGTCCCCTTCTCTTTTGTCGTAAAGAACGGCTCGTAGATTCTTTCGAGCTTATCCGCAGGAATACCGGGACCTTGATCGACAAGCTCGATCAAGTGCCCTTCCCCTTGTGGAGACGTTTTGATCGAGATGGTTGTGTCTTGCCCAGAAGCCTGGATCGCGTTTTGAATGAGATTCAAGAGCGCTTGCTGTAGGCGACTTCTGTCAAAATGAAGCGTCTTGGGAAGGTCTCCCTCGACTTTGAGAGAGATGTCTTTTTTGTCGAGGTCGCTCGCGAGCAACATACGCAACTCAAAGTAGAAATCTTCGAGATCATGGGGTTGGATGTCGAGGACTGTGGGACGGGCAAAGTCCAGGAAGCTGCTGACGACATTTGCGAGGTAACGCAGCTCGCGCTGAATGCGTCTTGCGTGTGAGAGTTTCTCTTCGTCGCCAGCGAGTTCTTCGATCAAGATCCCCGAAAACAGTTCCATACCACCGAGTGGATTGCGCACCTCATGTGCAATCCCCGAGAGCATCATCTGCATTTGGTGGTCACGTGCGAGGATATTCTTACGCATCTCCTCCATCGTCTCGGCCAAAAATCCAATCTCATCTCGACTGAGTGAGGGAACAGGCTTGGTCAATTCTCCAGCGCCGATATCTTGTGCTGAGGTGACGAGTTTGGAGACAGGCGCGACAACCCATCGAGAGAACAAAAACATCGCAGCGATCACGAGCAGGAGGGTGAGGAAGGCGATCACAAAGAGCGAGCGCATCACGTCCTTTAAGATCGAAAAAAAGGACGCACTCCCCTCAACAGCGACGACAGCGATGACAGTTTTTTTGCCACCTTTTGTCTCGAATACCGGTGCGAATCCAGTCTTATAGTCCACCCCAAAACGATCGCGAAACAAGATACTGGCTTTCGGTTTTCCACCAAAGACTTGTTCCAGCTCAAGGGCGTCAAAGGACAGTTGAAAGTACTCTTTGCCGATGGGGACGATTCTGGTATCGAGGAGGCTGCGTTTTTTGCGATTGAAGACGTAGATCCGCCTCGCACCAGTCGCGCGCTGAAGACGCAAGAGTTTACGACGAAGACTTCGGTAACTGCGAGAGGAGCTATCACCGGCCTGAAAGAAGGAGAGGATCTCAGTGGGAAGGAGTGGGACCGCGGCTTGTGCGACGCTAATCAGGCGTTGACCGAGCTCGCGCTCAAGTCCATCGCGTAATCGCATCCCAGCAAACAACACGACCCCAAGGAGGACGAAGAGGCCCGGCAGAAGAAAGGCCAATGAGACCTTGGCACGCAGCCCCCAAAAGTTTGAAGTCTTGCGGCGTTTGGCCTCATGTGGACTGATTGATGTCTCTGCCATTCCTGGTGTCCCCATCTATACAGGCCGGTCTGAGAAAAAGTGAGCGGCCGAAAAGATACGATTAGTCGCGTTTCATGTATTTGCCGAGGAAGAGCCCAACCTCATTCCAGGCTTTCTCGGAGATCAGCTCTGGACTTGTCATCACGGCGTATTCGAGGGCGTTGGAGGCATCACACTCAGCTTCTTTCTCAAAAGGAATCTGGGGGATTGCGTACTTGAGCGCCTCTTTGACGTGGGCGATGTTGGCTTTTACGTTGTCGAGGACGGAGCCGACATCGACGTAATCTTCTTCGTACCAAACATCGTAATCAGTGGCCAAACAGATGGAGGCGTAACACATCTCAGCTTCGCGCGCGAGTTTTGCCTCGGGGATTGCGGTCATACCGATGAGACTTGCGCCCCAAGAGCGGTGCATCTCACTCTCGGCTTTCGTGCTAAAGAGCGGGCCTTCCATACACACGTATGTCCCACCGTCGTGTGTTTTGACATCGACTTGTTTGCACGCATCGAGAAGGACTTTACGCAGCATTGGGTGGAAGGGGTGGCTGAAGCCGACATGTACGGCGAGATCCGTAAAGAAGGTGTCAACACGGTGGCGTGTACGGTCGATCACCTGATCGGGCACAACGAAGTCACGAGGTGCGATCTCTTCGCGGAGCGAACCAACAGCAGAGACGGAGACGAGCCAGAACACACCGAGGGATTTCAGCGCCCAAATGTTAGCACGTACAGGGATGTTGGTGGGGTTGTAAACATGGCCTCGACCATGACGTGGCAAGAAAGCGACCTTACGATCGTTGAGCTTGCCGATGATGATCTTGTCCGAAGGCATACCAAACGGCGTCTCCACAGTCACCTCGTCGAGGGTCTCCATGCCATCGATTTCGTACAAGCCGCTACCACCAATGATTCCAATTTTAATTTCATCCATGTCTACTCTCCAAATGTCTGTTCGTTGTCGGGCTTGCTGCTTCGCAAAGCCGTTTGTATATGTTCAATGTAGGCAAAATGTGCTGTGTGATTGACAGAGACAGAAGCTCAGCCTGGAGGCCAGCTCAATTGACGGCCCCCTATCACGTGCATATGAAGGTGGTAGACAGTCTGCCCACCTCGCTCATTGCAGTTGATCACGAGCCTGTAACCGTCCTCCGCGATCCCCTCTTGTTTTGCGACTTGTGTTGCCACAAAGACCATGTGACCGATGATATGCTTATTGGACTCATCGATGTCATTCATCGTCGGGATGTCATCCCGTGGGATCACAAGGATATGTGTGGGGGCAGCGGGGTTAATATCGCGAAACGCGATACAATGCTCATCTTCCCACACCCGATCACTTGGAATCTCACCACGTAGAACCTTACCGAAAATCGTATCATTTTGTGTCATCAATGACTCCAGAAATATGTGTAGTTTTGTTGGACATCAACACAAACAGATATGTATCATCTGCGTGGGTTTTAACCATGAAGGGACGCAATATGTCAAGACAACTCCCAATAAGCAGATCTTGAAAGGGTTGTACAAAAGAACGCTCGGAGCCACGAGTGGTCAGACTCTTGCGTTTTGCAAGCGGTTCTTGGTATGCTGCACGTGATGTTGAATAAACGACGATTGTACACGTAGGAGAAACGAGTCGGGATGTCCAAAAGCAAGGCCAAATACGGAGCAGAAGCCTTTATCGGGCAGGTGCTCAAAGGCAACTACCGCCTTGACAAGCAAGTCGGAGCAGGCGGGATGGCGTGGGTTTTTAGCGCCACACACACCACCCTCGAAGAGGTGATGGCGGTCAAAATACTCCTCCCCCATATCGCACAAGATGAAGAGGTCCGCACGCGCTTTATCAACGAAGCCAAGATTCAGTTTAAACTCAAACACAACAACATCGTCAGCGTCACCGACGTCATCGAAGAGGACGGTCTCATCGGGATCGTGATGGAGTGGGTCAACGGTGAGAACCTCAAACAATTCCTCAAACGTGTAGGTCTTCCCCTCCCACTACGTGACATCTGGTTGCTCATGGCTCCAGTCCTCGATGCTGTCGGCTACGCCCACAAAAGAAGCCTCGTACACAGGGACCTCAAGCCACCCAACATCATGCTCCACAACGACCGCGAGCAAAAACAAGTCATCCCCAAAGTCACGGACTTTGGGATCGCCAAGCTCCTCGACGATGACAGCCATACACAGACTGGTATGGTCATGGGGACAGTCAAGTACATGTCCCCCGAGCAAATGAAGGACAGCAAAGACGTCGACCACCGCTCCGATATCTACTCACTCGGTGTGATGATCTACCTGATGGCGACAGGACGACTACCCTACACAGGGAAAAATGATATGGTCATCTACAAGACCTTTCACGAGATCCCACCGCGCCCGTCGACCCTGAACCCCCGACTTCCCCCTGCATTTGACGCGATGATGGAGAAGTGTCTGGCCAAAAATCCAGCCCAACGCTACCCCACCTGCTCGGACCTCTCCCATGCGCTCTCACTGACGCTCTTGAGCACCAGCGGCCAACAAGCCAGCGACAAAATGTCACCACTCGAAGTCCAACAGCGACTGCTCGAATTACCTGTCACTGAGCCCAGCCACATCTACCCCAAGGGTAGCTCCATTTACGAAAGCTCAATCCGTAGACAAGTCGCTCGTAGCATCGAAGAAATGGCATCTGAGCAGTCAGGCAGTCACTCCAGCGGCTTCAAACAGATCAATAACTCGTCTATTGACAACAGCAAACTCCCCACAGGCGTCCCTCTCAAACAAGGACTCGACGGCGCAAAAGAAGCCATCACCCCCAAACCTCTGGCACAAGATCTCGAAGCACCGCTCGATATCTTCGAGGTCGAAGAGGAACCAAAGAAAAAATCCAGCCCAAAACAAAGCTCGCCAGAGGACGAACCACCAAAGAAAAAAGGTGGGCTCTTTGCAGTCGTAGGACTTGTAGGCGTCATCGCTTTGGCTGGGCTTGGATTTGCGTTCTATCCCAAACAACCGACCTCACCAAAAGATGCAGGGACACGAACCAAAGTCCCACCTCCCCGTCCACCTGTCGCGACAGCCTGCAACGACGGAGACCAACGTCCTTGCTACACAGCGGCCGTCGGATGCAAAAAGGTCAACGGTGTCTTCTCGTGTAAAGGCCCCTGTAAAGCTGGTGTGCGTGTGTGTGTGGGCGGTAAGTTTGGAGCCTGCAAAGGCGAAGTGAAGCCTGGCCAAGAGAGTTGCAACGGCAAGGACGATAACTGTGACGGAAAGGTCGACGAGACCTTCGAGAAAGCAGGAAAAGCCTGCGACACAAAGCTCGGAGATTGTATCTACAAAGGAGCTTGGAAATGTACGCCAAAAGGCGCACGTTGTGTACGCAGTGGCGGCTTCAAAAATCCAAACGCCCCAAGAGTCTTCCTCAAAGTGTCCCCAAAAAGGGCAAAAGTACGTGTGTCATTTAAAAAGAGAAATCGCCGCTTCAGCGGTGAGTATTGTATCGAAAATCACAAGTCGATCTGGATCAAATTTCGTTCGAGAAAATATCACGCTTGCGCACTCCGCCTGAAAGCACGTAGCAAGCCCTACTCCATCCGATTGAAAAGAGAGAAAAATGGTCTCCTCAGCATCGCACCTCCGGCCAGCTACTGTCTCCGCAAATAGACACCTGATCGCGCTCCTGCTTGGTGTCTGTCTGCTTTGCTTTGCGCCGCTCTCAGCAATGGCAGCCAACTGTTACAAGCTTTACAGCGGTGGTCAACTCGGCCCGGCCGCAGACTGCTTCGCCCTCGAAGGCAAAAGTCTTGGAACGGGAAAGCTCGGCGCCGCCACGAGATTCAAAAAAGGACGGCTGCTGCAGAACGCGATCGTCCTTTACAGTCAGGCCGCCAAGAAGGCATCTGGACCAGCCGCCACAAAACTCAGACTCAAAGGCATCCAGTTGTTCAACGTCTATCGCACAGAACGACTCCACGACAACCGCGCCAAGCTTCGACAGCTCAGCAAACTCGTCAGTGATATGCGCCGAAAGGTCGGCTTCGCGACATTGACCATCCTCGCCAACCACAAACAGGCGAAAATATGCGTCAGTGGGAACCTCTTTCAAAAGTGTAAAACGGCGAACACGTGGACACTGCGCATCCAACCAGGGTCTTTCACCATCAAGCTCACCTACCCCCTCTCTCCGCCTGTCCAAAAACAACAAGAGGTCAAACTCGCTCCCAACCAGAAGCTCACAAAGATCTTCTTTCCCCCTGTCAAAAAAGATGGCCAGCTGAGTGTTATCGCCAACCACCCACAAACACGAATGATTCTGGCTGGAGGCAAACTCTCCACGCCGAAGACACACACCGGACCATTTTGGGCACTGACGTTGACGCAAGGGACCTACAAACTTCAGATCATCTACCCCAAGATGAAGCCCATCATCAAGACGATCGAGATCAAGGCGGGCAAAACACAGACGGTCATGACCAATCCCCCACCACCTCCCGTCCTGAATATCGTCAGCGTCCCACGTGACGCGCGCGTCTTCATCAACGGCAGGTATCTCGGCAAGACACCTTTTCGGCAAAAAATCGATGTTGGGACTTACAATATCGAGCTCCAAAAGGGTTGTTACTTGACCGCAACACGTAGCCTGAAAGTGTCTGGCGACAAAGCGATGGACATCAAATTTTCGCTCAAACGAGATCCAGTCCACCAACAATGGCAGCAACGAAAAAAGACCGCTCCCGGAAAGCAGATCATCGGCTGGACCACCATCGCAGCCGGTGTCGTACTTGGCGCAGGCAGTGTCTTTCTGAATGTCCTGGCAAACAACGAACACACACTCGCACAAAATGCCCGTCCATACGACTTTGAAGAGTTTAAGAGCCGCGGCGAACAAGGCAACACCTTCCGCACACTCGGTCTCGCAGGTGGAGTCGCCGGGACAGCCTCACTTGGCTTTGGAATCTACAGCCTCGTGACTGCATTCCCTGCACCAGAATACAGACTCCCCTGCAAAAATAAGATGGAACTGTGGCGAATCGAATAGACCATACACCCTAACCCTGTATGTCATTCGAACACAACAAAGATAACCTGTAACCTCCCCCGAGGCCCAAGTATGAGACGCATTCTTTGGTTCCTTTTCTCACTCGCTCTCCTCCCTCTCATGGTAGTCTCTTGCTACCTCGATGTCTCTATCCAATGTGACGACGCCGCTGGCTTATCGTGCGCTACAGGTTTCGTTTGTCAGGACAATCGATGTGTTTGCCCGACCGAACAGACCGCCTGCCCAGGAACACAAGCGAACACAAAAGAGTGTGTCAACCTCAACAGCAACCCCTCTCACTGCGGAAGCTGTGGGGCGCTGTGTCAGTCTGGTCTCGTTTGCAACGCAGGAAAGTGCTCGACAAGCTGCTCCGACGGCGGAACCGTTTGTGACGGTGCATGTGTCTCTGACTTTCAGACAAACAACGAACACTGCGGAAAATGCGGAAACAAATGTGAAGGTGGTAAACAGTGTGTGAGCGGGACATGTGAATGTACAGGAACAAAACCTGGTACATGCGATAACGTCTGTGTCGATCTCGCGAATGACACCAAACACTGCGGTGCTTGCGGAAAAGCATGCTCCGCCGGTCAAGCATGTGTCAACGGAAACTGCGGAACATGTGATGAGAGTGTCTTTTTGCGGTGTGATGGGACGTGCATCTCGACACCTGATCTAAAACTCAAGCACTGCGGCAAATGTAACACTGCCTGCACAGGCACAGATGTAGCCTGTTGTGGCGACAAAGACACACAAGCATGCCTCTCACTCACGACGGACGACAATTGCGGCGCCTGTGGCAACAAATGTAGCGCAGGGAGCAAATGTGTGGACAAAAAGTGTGCTTGTGATAATGGCTTCACAGCGTGCGCAGGAGACGGTTGTGTCGACGTAAAAAAAGATGCAAAGCACTGCGGTGCGTGTGGTGTAGCGTGCGGCTCCTCCGAAGATTGTGTCGACGGAAAATGTTGCTCTAAGGGTTCACTCAACTGTGGTGGTGTCTGCATCGATGTCCAGACCTCGCTGAGTCACTGTGGTGACTGCAATACCCCCTGTGATAAAGCCTGCGTATCCGGCTCATGTAAAGCTTGTACAGATGACACTTCCTGCGCTGGAAAGTACACCTGCAACACAGGCACAGGCGCTTGTGAGTGTGCAAAGGGTTGCGACTGGGCGATCCAATCGAGTGGAGAGAAAGGCTCAAGCAAAGCCAATGGCATCGTCGTGGATGACAAAAACAACAGTTATATCGTCGGGACATTCAGCGGTAATGGGATCTTTGGCAGTCAAAAGATCGAGAGCAGAAAGACCTCAAAGGATATCTTCTTGCTCAAACTGAACGCAGGTGGAGACGTTGTCTGGGTCAAGACCTGGGGCGGCGATGCCCTGGACGAAGGCAAAGCCATTGCGATCAACAAAGCCAACGACACAATCGCAATCACAGGTTCATTTGCCTCAGCAGAGCTCACACTCAAAGGCACCACCTACACAAACCAAGGCAACCAAGATATCTTTGTGATGACTGTGAAAGCCAGCGACGGAAGTGTTATCTGGTCCTCCTCTCCACTCAAAGGCGCTGGAAATGACTACGCAAATGGTATCGCCTTCAACTCCAATGGTGATATCATCATCACAGGCTCTCACAAAGAAGCTGTTGAGTTTGGCGGAACGTCTAAACTTCCAGCAAACACAAACCGCTCACTCTATCTCGCCAAATATCTCAAAGACATGGCGACAAACTGGAGTCCATCGTGGGCACAGTCCGCTGGCATCGACTCAGAAGGGCACGCTGTCGCGATCGGGAGCAATGACTCTATCTATGTGACAGGCTCTTTTTCTGAAAACTTCGATCAAAATGGTGTCAAATTGACCTCCACCGGTTCAAGTGACTTGTTTGTCGCAAAGTTCAACAATGTCGGAGAAGTACAGTGGGCAGAAGGTAGCCTGGGAACAGCGACAGGGCTTACCATCGCGGTCAAGGCAGGTTCAACAGATCAAGTCTTTTTGGCTGGAAATTATCAGGGCGGTGTCGGTTTAGGTATCAACGCAAGCTCCAAGTTGAATCTCAACGGGCCAACAGGCGCTTTCGGTGCGTTTGTCGCCAAGCTCGACGGGGACAAAGGGACTTTTACATGGAAGATGACCCCCAAAAACGATGACAGCGCGAGTACAGGCAGTTCATCATTCACAGGACTCGTTTTGTACGGAAACGATGAGATTGCGGTCACAGGCTACTTCAACAAAACAGTCAAATTCTCAGACGGTATTACGCTCAAAGCCGGGACAGCAGGCGACGAAGGAGACAGAAGTTTTATCGCGAACTTCAAGGACGGAAGCTCCCCTTCGGCTTGGCAGGCAGCCAAGCAAGCGACCTCGACAGATCAAGGTGCAAGCCGTGGGCATGGTATCGCCGCAGATAGCCAACAAAGCCTCTACTCAGCAGGATACTTTTCGAAGAATATCACCTTCCCGATCAGTGGAGCTGGTTACTCGGCGCTTGGCAGTGAAGATTCGTTTGTTTGGAAAGACACTCTCCCCTGATTCCCTTTCCCCTTTCTTCCAATGCAACAAGCTCAGCTAATCGCCTTCAACATGGCAAGAACACCAAGCTGTTGGTCTTTATGGTTGGGATCATACACACCATCTCGTACATACTTCCCACCTTTGTAGACCGTTGTGCCGGCGTATACGTAGGGTGAGATGCGGCCTTTGTTGTGATATCCCAGACCATTGTAGCGCTCTGCATACGCAAGCATGGCTGCGACATCTTGGCTATCGGCGCTCAGTGCGTAGCGGTTGCGAATGGACTTTTTCATATTCAGCGCATGAACAGCCGCCTTCTCCCAGTTGTGGAAGACTGGAATGTTGCGGGGTACGTGGACAGCAGGACGTCCAAGGGGATCACCCTGGTGGAGATAGCGGTCAAATCGGCCACTCGCCTCTCGCCAGTGAATCGCCGCGATAAGCTCCGCAGGAATGCCAGTCTGACGAGACACAGACTCATAACGATGCCTGTTGTTTGCCCAGTTTCTCTTGAAGCTGGCCATTGAGCTTTGTTGTGTTCTGGACAGGTTCATTCCAGCCCGCTGGAAGTCCCTCTCATGATCGGTGTACACAGAGTCTCTTTGTGCTGAACCAGGGACGTGATCGAGTCCGGTGTTCTTTGGAGCCTCTACCTTCACACCCAAGACCGATTTCATTTTAGCCCACGTTTTGGCACCAAACTTTCCATCTGCGACCAGACCATGTTTCTCCTGAAACTGACGAATACCTCTCTCAGTCCCTGGACCGAACTTTCCATCTGTACTAAGTTGTGGTGAAGCGCCCGCTGCGTTCAACAATTTCTGCAACTCTTCAACACTCTCTCCACCTGAACCACGCTTGATGGAACCACCAAAGTGCAAGGCGTTCTCAATGCTCTGTCCCAGACCAGCGGGGACACTGCCAGGAGTCGTCGTGTTGTCTACAGGCGTGTTGTTCGTCGTACCGCCAGTGTTGGTCGTCGTTCCGCCAGTGTTGTTCGTCGTACCACCGTTGGTTGTGGTGTTGCCAGAGAGAACTTGCTCAAGTGTGGCAAAAGTTTGGCGCCCGAATTTACCATCAACAGAGAGTCCGTGTTTGGATTGGAATGACTTCAACGCGCGCTCAGTCCCTGGACCAAATTTTCCATCTGCTGTCAACGCAGGACTCGCACCTGCACGGTTTAACATCATTTGGAGATCTTTGACCGCGGCGCCGCTGGAACCATTTCTCAAGATTTGACCGCCATCGACAGCACGTCGCAAGTTGTTTCCAAGACGGCTTGACGAGCCGGGACGACTTGTCGATGTGCCAAAACCTGAGTTTGTGGTGGGATTTGTTGTGTTGTTTGTGCTTGCACCTTCGAGGGCTTTTTGGAGTGCTGCGAGTGTCTGACGCCCGAATTTACCATCAGCAGAGAGCCCTTGCTTGGACTGGAATGACTTCAACGCGCGCTCAGTCCCTGGACCAAATTGTCCATCAGTTGTCAACGTGGGGCTTGCGCCTGCTTGGTTAAGCAGTCTCTGCAAATCCTTCACCGCAGCGCCGCGAGAGCCCTTCTTGAGGACCTGACCGGACTCAACAGCACGAAGCAGATCACTCGCAGTTTGGCTCATAGGCTGTACATTTGAGGCCGAGCGATTACGATTGATATTCATCTGGACACTCCTGCTTTTTGATGCATCCATAAAGCGTTTGGGATGCGATGGGGTGGTATATTCTTTCTTTCCAACAGACAAACAAATTACAAATACATTTTACGACACACATATTGTGTAACAACTTGCAATCTGTTGTAGCAGTAAAATTACACAAAAACAACAACTTTTTCAAAAAGAAGTAACATCAACACATCACTCCTTTAAAAAGCACTCAAATGATTGGATATTTTCAGTTCACAAAGCAAAACAAAAAGGCTTACATCTCCCGTAAGGTCAGGCTTTACACCTGACCGATCACCATAGACCTGATGGTAAAAATGGTTGAATCACCTGTCATGTTGGGCTTTATGTCTGACAAAGATGGGGAGGACGTTGTGTGGGAGGAGTGGTAGAAAGAAATCAGGCTTTGCCGTTACTGAGGACTTTGAGGGGTTTTTCGCGGAGATCGCTGGAGTCATAGCCGGCACCAGTCATGATGGAAGCCAGGATGTTTTGTGGGTTGAGGAAGACACCACCTGTTTTCACAGCCGCGCCAGTGTTGGGGTTCACTTGGTAAGCGGACATACCGATATCAGCAGTCTTACCGATGACTTTGTTGTGGGGGATGCCAGCACCGACAAGCAGACAACTGGAGACCAGGAAGTGGTCGCGACCATCTTTGCTGTTGATTTTGGGCGTACGAGCAAATTCACTGAAGCACATGATCGTCGTGTTATCGAGGAGTGTTTTTCCTTTGTTCGCGAGGGTTGGATCGGGGTGTTTCTCTTTTTTGAGATCATCGACCAGTGTCGCGAGGGCTTTCCATCCACGCTGTTGGATATTGGGTTGATCTGTCGCCCAGTTATTGACGTGTGTATCCAACCCTCTCGCGAGCTCGATAGTGACACATTGTGCCAGACCGTGTTTGATGGACTGGAAAGCCAACGCCGCTTGTGCACCTGCATCAGTTGAAGACGCGATGTTATAGCGGTTTTTGATTTTCACCATCTCTGGCTTGCTCTTGTTGAGGAAGTCAAAGTAATCACCGAGCCCACTGTCGACAAGAGACTTGGCTTTCTTTTGGGCTTGCTGGACAAGCGCCATCATCCCCTCTTCATCGAGGACTGTCGGATCACAGTTCTTAGAAGCGATGCGGTAGTCATCGAGCAGCTTGCGGTATTCAGCGGGGAGCGCGTCTGGACCTTTTCGCAGGGTCTTGATCAGGTCGGTGGTGCTTGTAGCCTTCAAACCTGTCGCGAATGTCGGCAAGTTTTTGTTGTATGTTTCAACGCGAAGGACGAGGTTGGGGATCTGGCGGTTTCCTTCTCCCTCTTGTGCGACAATGCGTGTCCCCCAAGAAGAGCCTTTCGCAGCGAGTCCCGCAGGCATCTCACCAGTAACGAAGTAACGACGACCAATATCGTGTGCGACTGTGTCCATCATGACACCGCGCACAACACAGCTTTGGTTGTAGTGCTTGGCAAAAGGCGCCATCGCAGGACCGAAAGAAATATTCGATCCGCTGGGGCGAATGATATTGCGAGGCAATGTCGAACCATCTTCGAATTTGGTCGCGAGTCGCTTGTAACCAAGCTCGACCTGGTACTTTTTGATGTCCGCAGAAGAGTCAGTGAAGGTTTTGGGGTTACGAGGGTCGAGTGAGAGCAATTGATCCCACCCACCGTTGAAGTAACAGAAGATGAAGTTACGTGGGTATTTGGTCGCAGCATTCACAGTATGCATATCCCATGGTCCCATGAGCATGGTGCCTGTGGTCGCGAGACCCAAAGTCTTCAAAAAAGCACGTCTGTTGTGTTGCATGATAGGCTCCTCTCTTGCTCAGTAAATGAAAAACTCAGGGGAAGTGATTGTTGCGATACAAACGAGTTCCCAGGCTTTATCTGTTGCCTGAGCAGTGTTGAGTCCTTTTTTCTTCGCGGCCGCCAACACTTTGTTATACAGATCGCGCAATTGCTGAATCTCTGCGGTCGAGTTACTCGCGACAAAGACACCGTGGAACTTCAGGCGAATGAAGCGAAGTGCTTTGTTGACGTCACTACCAAATCGCGCGAAGTCTCTTGCGCTCTCGGCTTTTTTGGCATCTGCTGGGATGACCTTTTTACAGACGTTGGTCGCCATGTCGTCCATCAACTTCATGAACAACTTGGTGACTTCGTTGTTGTTCTTTGTGACTTCGATGTAGTCAGCTTTTCCGAGTGTCAGAGAGAGCTGGTCAAACATGTTACGATTACGACTGTCGGTCCAGGTGATGCCGCCAAACAAGTAGGGGATGGTGGCTTTCAGTTTATCGAGGCTCATGCGACGCGCTGTACGGCTCAAGAAGACCTGCAGAGGTGCCTTTTTGGGCTTCTGTGCTGTTGCAGGTGTCCAGTGGTTGGTGAAGGGTTTGGGGGGCACTTC
>MDTD01084926.1_pt1 | contig 32656 bp, 17 predicted proteins | sample 811221 | NCBI WGS metagenome assembly MDTD01 (sample SAMN05326646, study PRJNA326480) | marine metagenome | isolation source: seawater | place: Pacific Ocean: South West | collected 2011
GAGAGAGAGAGAGAGCGCGCCTCGTTCACCGCCGAGCGAGACGACTGACTGACGCGCTCGACTTTGTATATTTTACTCCGCTCGCGCAGGGAATCAATCCGAAGATCAACAAGAAGATCATTCTCAAGGAATGCAAAAAGAGGTTCAACTGCAACGGATGCATCATTGAGGATCCGGAACACGGAGACATCGTTCAGCTTCAGGGCGACCAGCGTAAGCTCGTCGCGCAATTCTTGATCGACGAAAAGATCAGTAAAAAGACGCTCATCAAGGTGCACGGCTCGTAACGACGCAACGACGCGCGTTCATCCTCGCGAACGCGACGGATACGTTTACACACATATACATACACACACACACACACGCACGAGAGCGCGGTCTCTGTCTCTCAAAGAATCAAGTCAGTCGCGGTGGGAGGTTTCGGTTTTTACATCGACGCCGCGCCGAGCGCGCGTCTCCTAGCTCTCCCATCCCTGTAATGTGATTTGAATTTTAGTTTGTGTACTGTACGAATCCGCGGGAATCATAACGTTTCATAGGTATGACAAAATTATACGAGGACGAAACGACCCGTCTCGCACCGCCTACTCCTTCACCCCCTCCGCATCCTCGCCCGCCTCACCCACGGTCTCGGCGTTCTCGGCGCTCCCCCACACGCGCGCCTTGGCCGCCTCGCGCTTGGCCGCCGCGCGCCGCTCCGCCGCGTTCGACCCCCCGATCGGTCCCGACACGACGATATTCTTATAATGTTCCCCGCTCGACGTCATCTTTAAAATCTTAAACCCGTACAACTCCCCCACGACGGGCGCCGCGACGTCTCCACCCTTCCCCCTCGACCGCCCACCGCCATCGCCGCCGTCGCCGCCCCCCTCCGCCGCGATCGCGCGCTCGACGCTCGTCGGCGGCGCGCGTCCTCGATACGCCCTCGCCGGTAAAAACGCGATCAGTCCCGCGATACCCACCGCGTACCCACCGTTCACCGCGTTCAAAATCCGTCCTCGTATCGTCTTCCCACCGTCTCTCGCCCGCGTGAGCTCTCTCCAGACGCGCTCTCGTCCTCTACGCGCGTCGAGGCCGCGGCACTCGAGGTCCAGGTGTCCCGTCGGGTTATTCATCCACGTCACCCTCGCCTCCACGACGTCCCCGACTCGGACCGGGCGATCGAATTCGGACATCTTAAACGTCGTCGGTCCTCTCACCCCCGTCACCGCGGTGGCGACGCCGTTCCGCGCGTCGACGGCGACGATTTTCGTTCGAATGACTTTACCCTGAAGGTCCGGCATGAGCGCGTTCGACCACGCGGTGTCGTCGTCCGCGAGCGCGCGCGAGGCGAACGAGACGCGCGACCGTTCGATCGCGCGCGTCGTCGACGTCGTCGACGGCGCGACGGAGGCGGAGGCGCGCGCGAGACGACGCGCGGTCGCCGCGAACATCACGTCGCGTCGTGTTCGCCTCCGCGTCGACGATTGGGGCGCGCCGCACAGACGCGCGCGCGGTCTCCTCGAGTCCGCGCGCGAGCGCTTCCGCGGTACCGACGACGATGACGACGCGCGCGACGACCGCGACGGTGCGGAACGCGACGACGAGGACGACGAGGGCGACGAGAGGGATGATTCCCATCGCGCGCGTGGGAAACTTCACGGAACATTCGACGCGTCCTCGTCGCGTCGAGCGCGCGCCGTCGTCTCTCAACGTCGAGGAAACGTCGCGACGATCGCGCTCGAGCGCTCGAACGGGGCGATTCCGTGCGTCTCCGCGGCGGGCGGCGACGAACGGGGACGACATGGATGCGATTTGGGCCAGCGCGCATCCAAAGTATTTACAATCGAACGACGACGCGTCGACGAAGGCGTCGTCGAAGGCGTCGTCGCCGGACGTCGCGGGCGATGTCTCGAGAACGACGGCGGCGGCGACGACGACGGCGGCGAAGGGCGGGGACGATTACGTGTGGGACGCGATTCGACGCGAGGCGACGGTGGACGCGGCGGCCGAACCCATGCTCTCGAGTTATCTCTACGCCTCCATACTGAGTCACGAGACGTTGGAACAGAGTTTGAGTTTCGTGCTGGCGAATAAACTCGCGGACAGCACGCTGTTGCCGACGCAATTGATGGAGATTTTTAACACGGTGTTGCTCGACGACGAAACCGAGGCGGGACGATTCATACGCGAGGCGGTTCGCGCGGACGTGGCGGCGTTCAAGGAGCGAGATCCGGCGTGCGTCGGGTACGCGCACGCGTTGTTAAATTTTAAGGGGTTTCATGCCCTCGAGGCGCATCGAATTCAGCACGCGCTGTGGGATCGGGGACAAAAACTCATGGCGTTGGCGCTGCAGAGTCGCATCTCGGCGGTGTTTTCTCTGGACATTCACCCGGCGGCGAGGCTCGGGAAAGCGATTCTCATCGATCACGGCACGGGTGTCGTCATCGGTGAGACGTGCGTGATCGGGGACTCGGTGAGCATCTTACAGGGCGTCACCCTGGGCGGCACGGGAAAGGCGACGGGGGACAGACATCCAAAGGTGGAGTCGCACGTCTTGATCGGCGCGCACAGCACGGTGCTCGGAAACATCAAGATTGAGCGCGGATCGATGATCAGCGCGGGGAGTTTAGTGTTGAAACCGGTCAAAGCGCGAACCATGGTGGCGGGATCGCCGGCCAAGGTGGTGGGGCAGGTGCGCGCGAGCGAACCCGAGCTCGTCATGGATCATCACATTGCGCCGAGCGCGTCGATGTTTGTCGACGATTCGAACGAGGTGGCGCGTTCGCGAGCGTTGGACGAGGAGGGCGAGTGGAAGAAAAAGATCGGCGAGGCAGACGATGCAGACATAGAGAGAGTGCGTTCACAGGTGATGTCGGCTGACGAAAAGCGTCGCCGACGAAGAGATCGCGGATGAAAGATAAACGAAAAGACGTCGGCGCGGCGCGTGTACTTTTATTGAAAAGCCAGCGGACTAGAAATGTGATGAGTAAATGAATCGTCGTCGCAGACCGCGATCAAACGTATCTAATCGAACGGATCGATGCGCGGATCGTGTTCGGTGGCCAGAGCCATGCCCGTGCAGAGGCACGACGTGCACATCACCTTGGCGGTGCCGCTGCACGTCGGACAGATGCACTTCGTGTTTGACTTCGGATCGATGAGACGACCCGGACGAGGACTCGTCGAGCACTCCGCGCACTGCAAGTACCCGCTCCCCTTGCAGTACATGCAAATCTTCTTTCGCTGTTCCTTGACGTTTTGAATCTCGATGACGAAGAAGGCGGAGATGGCCCCGACGGCGCCGCCCGTGAAAGACGCGACGATCGGGTCAACCTGCGCGAGTTGCGCGGGCAAATGTACACTATCTATGAACTCCGCGTACGAAGTTCCCCCGAGACCGAGCTTCACCTCCGCCACGGGCGCGATGAGTCCGCCGAAGAGCAACAAAATCCCCACGGCGACCCCCCAATAAATCCGATAGTCCTGCACGCTATCCTCCGTCAGCACCGGAAACCCCGGAATCACCGACTCAAACTCTCGCTTCGGTTCCACATCCGCGTCCTCCGACCCGATCGTCTTCACTCGCTGCTGCACGCGCAATCGTCTCAACTCCTCCATCAACAGAAACACACGCTGTCGTCGACTCTCGATGTTCATCGCGATCTCCTCCACCTGCATGTCCGCGAAATCCACCACACTGTTCCGCCCCTCGATGATGCAATAATTCTCAGGCAACGATTTTGATTCAAACATCCCCTCATTCCCCTCGCTCGTCTCCACCGCGGCGTCCTCCGCCGACGCGCGTCTCCGCGTCTCCGCGCCGCGTCCCGACCCCGTCCCGCGCGCGATCCCGCGCGCGAGCCCCCCGTCCGACACCGTCACCGTCACCGCGCGCGTCGACCGTCGAACGACGCGCGCGCGCGCGTCCACGACCACCGCACGTTCGCGTCCCCTCGCGAGCGCACCACCCCTCGTCGTCGTCGTCGTCGTCCTCGTCATCATCATCATCATCATCATCATCATCTTAATCGATCGCGCGTCTCTCGCGCGTCTCCGCGCTCGATTCCGTCGACGTCTCGCGTCTCGCGACGACGATCGCGTCGATCGCGCGTCGCCCTCGCGTCGATCCTCGACGTCGCGCGCGCGCGTGTGACGCGCGCGCGCGATGGATGGGATGGATTCGGGTCGTGTCCCTTATCTTCAGTCTTTGACGAGTCATGACTCACCAAAGAGTCCCCTCGGTCGACCGAGACCTCGCGCGCCGTCACCGCCTCGTCATCCCTCGGCGCGCGCGCGCGCGCCTCGATCGTCCGCGGTCTCGCCTCGCGCGCGCGAAGACGACGCGCGAAGACGACGCCGGACGGTCTCGCGCGTCGCGTTCGCGTTTCCGGGACGTCGGCGCGACGAGAGACGACCGAACGAATCGATCGCGCGCGCGCGATGGCGGCGGTCTCGATGACGCCGCGCGCGTCTCTCGCGCGCGAGCGCGGGAGGTCGTCTCGTCTCGGGCGGTCGCGAGCGTCTGAGACGCGCGCGAAGTCGCGCGCGACGCGGGCGGTGACGGAGGCGGAGACGACGAATCTGAATCTTCGCGCGGCGGCGGCGGCGCGGCGCGTGCGAGAATCCGGCGCGTCGGTCGCGGATCGCGTCAGGGCGTTGATCGTGGAGTCAAAGGTGACCGGAGGTGATGGGTCGGAGAGGTTTCTCGCGCCGGAGGAGCGAACGAGTGGGATGCGGGTGATGGGATGCGCCTCGGCGAGTTGGATCGAGGCGCGCGTCGACGCCGACGGGACGGTTCGCGCGAGGTGCGCGAGCGAGAGCGATGTGACGAGGGGATTCGGGGCGATTTTGTGCGATGTTTTGCGAGGAGGGAGCGTGGAGGAGTGTTTAGCGCTGGAGGACGGTTTCGTGGACGAGATGGAGATTGGATTGGGGTCCAAGGTGGAGAAGTCGCGCGCCAACGGGTTTAAGAATATGCTCGAGACGGCGAAGAAACAGTTGCGCGCCGTCGTCGCGAATGGTGGTGGGGATCCGTTTCCGAGCCTGATCGTCACCGCTGATGAGGTTCGATCGAGAGGATCGTTCGCGGCGTCGCAGGCGTCGTACCTGGAACCGGACGAGAGTAAAGTGCGCGCGCTGGTGGAGGCGCTCGAGTCGAAGAAGATCGGCGTTGTCGCGCACTTTTACATGGATCCCGAGGTGCAGGGGATCCTGATGGCGGCCAAGGCGTCGTACCCGCACATTGCGATCAGTGATTCGCTCGTCATGGCGGATTTGGCGGTGAAGATGGTGGAGAGCGGGTGCGAAACCATCGGCGTGTTGGGGGTGGATTTCATGTCGGAAAACGTGCGCGCCATCATCGACGAGGCGGGCCACACCGAGGCCAAGGTGTATCGCATGGCGGCGGAGGATATCGGGTGCTCGCTCGCCGAGGCGGCGCAGAGCGCGAGTTACGACGCCTATCTCGCCGACGCTGGGAAGGTGAAGAACGCCGTGCACGTCATTTACATCAACACGGGTTTGGACACCAAGGCGGCGGCCGACGCGAAGATTCCCACCATCACGTGCACGTCATCAAACGTCGTCGCCACCGTCTTACAGGCGGCGGCGCAGATTCCGGACGTGCACGTGTACTACGGCCCGGACACGTACATGGGTGGCAACTTGGCTGAGCTTTTGCGACGCATGACGACGTGGGACGACGAGGACATCAAAGCCATGCACCCGGCGCACGACAGAGACACCATCAAATCGCTTCTGCCGCGATTGAAATATTTCGACGACGGCACGTGCATGGTGCACGACATGTTCGGTAAGGATGTGTGCGACACGGTTCGTTCGTTTTACGGCGACGCGTACCAGACGGCGCACTTTGAAGTGCCGGGTGAAATGTTCAAGCTCGCCATGGAGGCCAAGGACCGCGGACTCGGCGTCGTCGGATCGACGCAAAACATTCTGGATTACACGTGCGCGCGCGTGGACGAGGCGATCGAGCGCGCGTTGCCCGAGGGCGAGCGTCTGCGCTTCGTTCTGGGCACAGAGACGGGCATGGTGACCTCCATCGTTCGCGCCGTGCAATCGAGACTTCGCGCCGCGCGCGACAAGGGTGTCTCCGGCGTCGAGGCCGAGATCGTCTTCCCTGTGTCCTCCGACGCCATCACGGCCACCGGTGACGTGGAAATTCCCGTCGTGCCGGGCGTCGTCGCGGGTGAGGGATGTTCGCTCGACGGCGGGTGTGCGTCGTGTCCGTACATGAAGATGAACTCGTACGACGCGTTGATCGAGACGTGCGAAAAGGTTGGTTCCGCGGCTGGCGAAGCCATGCTCGCGGCGCAAGAACCGCGCAAATACGCGAGCGCTGACGGCACGGGTCCGTCCATCGCTTCGCGGGGTTGCGTGCCGATTTTGCACATGCGTCACTTTCAAAAGAACAAGGTGTTTAGCGAGGCGTTGGCGCGAGACATTACCACTCGATGATCGTATTGAAAAAATTAGTCGCGCGATTCAGTCACGCATCGTTTATTAGGCGAATCGAACACAACATACACTCCATCCGTCGCGTCCGTCGAGTCAATCGCTCGAACCGCGCGTTCACTGTCCCTCGACGGCGATTTGTCTCGTCAGAGGATCCTTGGCGACGGATAACAGTTCCATGTCGAGCGTCACCGTCGCGTTGGGCGGAATCTCCATCACCTCGTTCGGCCCGTACGCGTACTCCGGAGGCACAATCATGCGTCGAAGCGTGCCGACGCCCATGCCCTTGATGCCCTCGTTAAACGCCTTGATGAACGGTCCGCCCGACTGTCCCGCGGGTTGTCCCACCGTGAACCCTATGGGATTTCCTCCCGTCACCCCGGCGCCCTGTCTCGACGTCCCGACCGTGACGCTTCGAAACTTCAAGTCGTAATGCAACGCCACTCTCGATCCCTTCGGCGCCCCTCCCGCGGTGCCGGCTTCGCCCTTGAGGTCGTAATACAAGATGGGCGGTTGCGTCCCCGGAATGGGTTTAAAGTTTTCAATGGGCACGCCCCCCGTGATCCCGCCCTTGAGCTTGGCGCTCGCCGGTTCCGGTTCGCGCGACGACACCAAAGCCACCAAACTCGCGCCCGCCAGCGCGCGGCGTCGGTCCATCGCGCGCGCGCGCGCGTTCCCCTTCCCATTTTCTTTATCCTTTTCATCCTCGTCAGCGCGAGCGACGGGCGTCGAGAACGCCCGCGTCGACGCGCGCCTCGTCGCGCGGTCGCGCCGCGCGTGCGACGCGTTCGTTCTCGACGTCGCCCGGAGACGAGCGACGGGCGTTCGGCTCGACATGTCGAATGGGCGCGCGCGTTCGTCTGACGCGCGCGATGGCGCGATGACCCGCACTCGCGCGCGCGCGCCGCCGCCGACGCCCCCGCGCGTCGCGCGCGGTCGCCGCCGCGCGGACGCGAGCGACGACACCCCCGCGCGTCGCGCGCGTCGCGAATGGGTCTCGACGGCGGCACGACGGCGACGCGCGCGGACATTCTTCGCGGAAGCTCGTGGGAGCTCAACGCCGCGGATCGGTCGACGTCCACGCGCGGTGGACACGTTCGCGACGGCGCGTCGAGCGCGCGCGCGAGAGAGAAAGAGGTCGATCCCGTCGCTCTCTCTCGCGCGCGGTGGACGTCGTGCGCGCTCACGGGACGAAGACTCTCGTGGAAGAGGGGCGTCGTCGCGTGTCGCGCGCGCGGACGACTGTACGATAAAGAGGCCGCGCTGGAGCGAATCCTCGCGAGAAGAGGCGCGTTCGTCGACGACGGGCAGTTGCACGCGTTCGCGAACGGGACGAACGACGCGAGAAAGGCGCGCGCGACGAAGCATTTGCGCGAGAGGAGAGACGTCTTCGACGTTCGGGACGCGCGCCGCCGCCGCGCCGGGGCCGCCGCCGCCGACGATTCGTTCGAGCCCGAGTGTCCCGTGCTCGGTCTCGTCGCCGGACGAACGAATGAACGGTTCGTCGCCGCTCGACCGTGTGGATGCGTCGTGAGCAAGCGCGCGATGGACGCCGTCGGCGCCGCGGCGCGGGACGCGTGTCTCGCGTGCGGCGAGCCCGTCGTCGAGACGACGACGCTGTTTCGCGACGACGACGACGACGACGACGACGACGCGAAACCCCTCGATCGATCGCGCGCGTCTAAACGACCTCGACTCGCCCGAGACGTCGATGACTCGACGCGCGAATGAAACGTCGAATGACACGATTCCGCGCGATCGCGCCTCCCCTCCGCACACCTCGACGCCGAGCGACGCCGCGCGCCGATCACCATGTCGAACGGTATCGTCGCGTTCACGTCGCGCGTCGTCGGCGTCTCTCGCGACGCGCGCGCGTCGCAACGGCGTCGCGCACGCGCGATGAAAATATCATTCGATCGACAATCGTCCCGCGCGGTCGTCGCGCGCGCGATGCCCTCGGGCGAGGATCGAAACGCGTCCGCAAGCGCGTTCGCCGCCACCTCTCCGAGCGACTCGTTTTTCGCCTCTTCGTCGGTGACGTCGACGTTCGACGAATCCCTGCTCGAGGCGTTGGATTGGTCCACCGTCGACTACGCGAAGGATTTCGGCGCGGATTGGTGGACGAGCGCGCGTAAAGAGTCGGTCGGACGCGTCATCGAGAGCGCGGTGAAAGATTCGATGCGTGAGAGGGACACGGAGGTGGTGACGCCGGCGTTGGTGGTGGAATCGTTGTTATCGAGAGGGGCGTTGCGCGCGGACGTGCGCGCGGCGTTGCGTCAACGGGCGAAACGGGTGGGCGAGGATTGGAGTCTGTATGCCGAGGCCGAGGACGCGGTGGTGTTGCAATTGCGACAAGCGTTGCTGAACGGTGAGGATATTCGCGAGAAGGCGCTGAAGATGCCGGATTTCAGCGCGAATTCCATCAAGGATTGGACGCGGGCGGATTGGGAACGCGCCGTCAAGGTGGTGCTCGCGTCTCTCATCGGCGGCGCCGCGCTCTTCGCGAGCGGTGGCACCGCCGCGCCGGCGCTCGTCGCGGCGATTCATGCCTTGGGGTTCGGGTCCGAGGCGTTCGCCGCGTTCGGTGGTTTACAACTCATGCTCGGCATCACCGGCGCGTCGCTCTGCGGATCCAAAATGGCCAATCGTCTCAACGAAGAGCTCGAAGAGTTTGATCTCATTCCTCTGCGCGGCGCGCACAAATCCTACGCCATGCACATCTACGTCCCCGGTTTCACGCGCGACGAGCACGATTTATTGCACGCGTGGGGCGCGAAGGATAATCAGTACACGGCGGTCATTCCCGAGGAGGGCGACTTGGGCGTGACGTTTGAACGCGACGCCGACGGCTGCGTCGTCGTGAAATCCGCCGAGGACTCCATCGCCAAGTTACACGGCGTCGTGTCCGGAAGCGCGCTCGTCGCGTATCGATCGGTGGCGACGCGTCATCAACCGAGCGTTGTCTTGGCTGAGCTCAACGAACCGCCGACGTTGGAAGAATTGCAACGCGTCCCGCGTCCGCTGGAAATTCGTCTGCAACTTCCGGGTAAAGACGGGGATCTGCACGCCGAACACGTCGCACTGAGCGAGGAGATGAAGGATATGCTCGAGAATCACACCAAGGAGGAGCACGTGCCGAAGGCGCACCACGTCGCGCGCCCCTCGCGCAAACATTGGGGCAACAAGACGGGCGAACAACTCGTGTTGAATTGGGAGCCGTCGACGCTCGGCGAGTTGGGCTCGTGCATGACGGCGTGGAACGAAACCTGCGCCGTCAACTTTTATCTCACGCCCGCGGTTTTGGCGAAGACGGCGCTCTCGCGTGTCGCCGATGCGGTCTCTTGGCCGGCGACGCTGTTATCGTCCGCCGGGTTCATCGACGATCCGTGGTGTTTGGTGAAGCTTCGCGGGAAAATCGCCGGCGAGGAGCTCGCGAGGTCGCTCTTGGCGGGCGAACATGGTCATCGCCCTGTCACCTTCGTCGCGTACAGCGCCGGCGCGTACGTCGTGCAGGCGTGTCTGCAAAAACTCCACGAGGCGGGCGAGCGAGGGAAAAACATCGTCGATCGCGCCGTCTTCGTCTCGGCGCCCATCTCGACGTCAAAGGAGACGTGGGAGCCGATGCGCGAAGTCGTCTCGGGACGGCTCGTCAACGTGCACTGTCACACCGATTGGATCTTGCTGCTCATGTATAAGTTTAACATGCTCGATCCGATGACGAGACTCGCCGGGTTATCCATCGTGAAGCGCGTCAAGGGGGTGGAAAATTACAACGTGAGCAATTTGCGTCACGCCCATCTTCCGGACGAAATCTCGCGCGTGCTCGACGAGATCGATCTTCAAGAGTGAGCGAGCAGAGCACATGCAAAAAGACTGCTGTGCACTGCTGTAAAAGTATTTATCATCCGCGAGTGTACTGTAGCGGAAATCACATGTAATCTTTACAATAACATTTTACGCGATGTTCATTTCTGGCTCGTCGCCGTCGTCGCCGCCGCGCTCCTCGCGAATCCGCTTGTTCGGTTTCGTCGTCCCGAGCGTTTCGATCGACTGCGAACTTCGCGCCTTGTTGATAGTCCCGCGCTCGCGACGAAGTTTCCGTCGAAGTTCGTCGTACCGCTCGTGGTCGGATTTACTCACCGACGGTTGCACCCTGGCGAACGCTTGCTCAAAGTGTGCCGCCGTCACCGTCGGCGCGGCGTCCGTCGTCATGGATTTGAGCGCCGCGACGCACGCCTCGCGCACGAGCGACGCCAAGTCGGCGCCGCTGAATCCTTCGCACGCGGCGCTCAGGGCGATGCGTTCGATGCGAACATCGGCCGCGATGGGCGTCTTTCGAGTGAGCGTCTTGAGAATGGACGCGCGCCCATCCGGCGGCGGAAGCGGGACGTATAACAATTTGTCCAAACGTCCCGGTCGAAGCATCGCGGGATCGATCATGTCCGGTCGATTCGTCGCCGCAATCAAAAAGGTTGCGTTTCGCGCCTCTAAACCGTCCATCTCGGTGAGTAATTGATTCACCACACGCTCGGCGGAGGTATTGTCGCCGTTGCTTCCTCTTCGCGGCGCCAACGAATCCATCTCGTCGAAGAATAACACGCACGGACTCGCACTTCGCGCGCGTTGGAAGAGAGTGCGCACGGCGCGCTCGCTCTCACCGACGTACTTGTTCATCAACTCTGGACCCTTGATGGAGATGAAATTCGCCATGGCTTCGTTCGCCGTCGCCTTGGCGACGAGCGTCTTGCCGCACCCGGGCGGGCCGTAGAGTAAGACGCCGGTGGAGATGTTGAGTCCCATCGCCTCGAAACGCTCCGGGTGCGCGATAGGTTCGGCGATCGAGAACCTGAGCTCCTCACGAATCTCCATGAGCGAGCCGACGTCTTCCCAGGTGACGTTGGGCGTCGTGGTGAATCCCTCGCGTTGCGCCGACGGTTGCACGCGGTCGAGCGCCGAGGAGAAATCATCCATCGTGATTGCTAAATCACCGAGTTCGTCCTCCGTGAGCGGTCGCGGATCGGCTAAGCGACCGGTGGCGAGTGCGGCGTCCGATGCCGCGGCGGATGTGTCGGCCATGTCGATGTCGACGTCGTTGTCCGAACGGTCTTTGCGCTCGTCTTCGAGTCGTTTGAAGATGCGCGTCACCGCCGAAGCCGCCGCCTCCTTCGCGAGCGCTGAGAGATCGGCGCCCACGTACCCAGGGGTCTTCTTCGCGATCTCGCGCAGGTCTAAATCACCGCTCAGACGAAGTTTCGTCGCCTGAACGCGCAGGATGCGCTCTCGCGCGGCTTCGTCGGGAATGCCGAGCATGATTTCGCGGTCGAATCGACCCGCGCGGCGAAGCGCGGCGTCCATGCCGTCCGGTCTGTTCGTGGCGCCGATGACGGTGACATGGCGACGACACCGCGCGAGACGATCGACCTCGTCGGTGCCGACGACGGTTGATTGGAGCTCGTCCATGGAGGCGAGCAATTGCGCGACGATTCTTCTCTCCATCTCGCGTTGCGCGCTCTCGCGCTTCGGAACGATGGCGTCGATTTCGTCGATGAATATCAGCGACGGCGCGTGCGCGGCCGCAGTTTGAAACAATTCACGAATCTTCGCCTCCGACTCGCCGCTCATCCCGCTCACGATCTCCGTGGCGGCGATGGAAAAGAAGGGAACCTTTGCCTCCTGCGCTATGGCGTGCGCCAACGTCGTCTTCCCGCACCCGGGCGGTCCGTGTAACAACACCCCGCGCGGTGGATCGACGCCGAGCCACGCGTAGAGCTCGGGGTGCATCAACGGGCAGATGATGAGTTCTTTGATGGCGTGCAGAGAGTCCTCGATGCCGCCTAGATCGGACAGTTTCACCGCGCGAGGCGACGTCATTTGCGCAAACGAATCCTTTCGCGATCCGAAAGCGTCCTCGTCCAGGCTCTCGCTCTCACTGTCGTTCCCACCGCGCTTCCGACGATGCCCTTTCCCTTTCTTCCCTCTTTTCTTATCCTTGTTCGCGTTCGCGCGCTCGATTTTCATCCCTCGCTCCGTCAATTTAACGGCGGCGCCTCTCGACCTTGCCTCCGCCACCGACCGCATCGCGCGTTCGTGCGACGATTCCTCCTCCTTCCCCGCTTTTGAGCTCTTCATCGCCTTCGCCTCTTCCTCCAATTTCAACGCCCTCTGCGCCGCCGCCGCGACGACATCCGGCGCTGCGAACGCCGGTTTCGCCTCCGCCGGCTCGCCGTCGAGCCGCGCGCGTCCCTCCGCCGCGTCCACCGCCGCGTCCGCGCCCTCCTCCTCCTCAGAAGACGACGACGACAAACCCCCGTCGCTCCCACTCTCCGACGTCGACTCGCTCCCTTCGTGATCGCTCGAACCCTCCCCCGTCATGCGTCCGAATTTATCCTCCTCGCCGTCCCGCGCGACGTCCCCGAGCCGTCCTCGCGTCTTCGCCTCCGCGATCGCGCGCTCCACCGCCCGTTTGAACGGCAACACCGGTTTCCTCGCGTACTGTCGATACCTCGCGCGCAGATGCGCGACGACGCCGTCGACATCTCGAAGCGCGCGTTCGCCGCCGCCGTCGCCGTCGCCGCCGCGAGCGTACGCCTCCACCCTCGGCAACAGCAGCGGGTCGCTCGTCACGTACCGATTCGCGGTGACCCCGCCTCGAAGCACGGCCGGCTTCGCGTTCGGCATGGCGGCGCTTTCACCGACGCGAGCGCCGGTCGCACGCGAGCGAGGGACGAGTGATTGGACGCGAGCGCCACCGCCGTCACGATGGGCGCGCGGAAATCGTCGCTCGATGGGCGCGCGCGCACGGTCGCGCGCGCGCACGGTCGCGCGCGAGTCGCGTTGACGATCCGTGCGCGCGTCGACGTCAACGGGTCGACGCGTCGGCGTCGGCGTCTGGCGCGGGTGAGGAATCGAGCACCAATTTCAATGTCGTTTCGGCGACGGGTCGGGGACGCGGCGCGGCGCGCATACGCCCAGCGCGCGGTGATGCGGAGACGGGAATCGTGGAGTGGGACGCGTGCGTTGAAACTAATCTTGTGTGTGTTAAATGATGGTCGATTCGCGCGCGATGACGCGATGACGTGGAAATCGCGCGCGGTCACGGGCCCTCGCTGACGTTGCCGAGGAGCGACATGCCCGAACGGTCTTCGACCTCTTCCCATCCCGCGCCGCGGGGTGGGTTCGGGGGAATCTCGCCGAGTAAATCGCGACGATCGAGGATGACGTCGAGATCGGCGTCGGAGATGTTGGCGCTCTGGGGGAGGTCTTCGTCGGCGGCGCCGGTCTCGCCCTTGAGAAGCGCCATGAGCTCGTCGGCGCCGAGGGACTTCTTGTCCTCGTTCTTTTCTTGTTTGAAACCGCCGTTGGTGACGACGATCTTCTCGAGGGCGAGCTTAGACGCAGCTTTTTTTAGCATCTTCCCTTCGACGGACTTAGCGGTGGCGAGGCGGTAGACGTGCACGGGCTTGGTTTGACCGATTCTGTGCACGCGATCCATCGCTTGTAAATCTTGGTGCGGGTTCCAATCCGAATCGTAAATGATGACGGTGTCGCCGCCCGTGAGGTTGATGCCAAGACCGCCGGCGCGGGTGGAGAGCAAGAAGATGCCGTAGTTGGGATCCTCGTTGAATCGAGCGATGTACTCGCGTCTGTCATCTTGTTTCACCGAACCGTCGATGCGGCACACGTGCTCGTTTCGCTGTTGGAAAAATGATTCGAGCAAGTCCAACATGCGCGTCATCTGCGAGAAGATGAGCACCTTGTGGCCATTGGCGCGAAGTTTCTTCATCAATCGATCGAGCAATTGCATCTTGCCGCACTGTTCCACGAGCTCATCCGCGGACGGGAACATGATGGAACCGTCCAAACCTCCCGTGATCAAATCCGGATGGTTGCAATTCTTACGAAGCTGCATGAGCATGTTGTTCACCGCAGTGTGCCCGACCGGAATGTGGCTATTTCCGGCAAACTTGGTCAAGAGCTCGGTGATGGTCTTGTTCACCAACGCATCGTTGAATTCGCGCTGTTTCGGCACCATTTGCGCGTACAAAAGAATCTCCTTCTTGCGAGGAAGAGACAACTCCACGTCACCCTTGAGCCGGCGCAACAGGAACGGTCTCAAAATACCGTGCAACTTTGTGACGACGCGCGCGCGGTGTTCGCGCTCGTGCTTGTCCAGTTCCTCCGCGTCGCCCACATCGTCGTTGCCGATGTTTTCGGCGAAATCGAACCACGACTGAAACTGAGACAACGAACTGAACACGTCCGGCAACAAAAAGTGCAAGAGCGACCAAAGCTCGGGCAGGTTGTTCTGCAACGGCGTGCCGGTGAGCAAGAGCTTGTTCGCGGTGGGAATGTACTTCAACTCGCGAATGAGTTTGCAATCAAAGTTTTTCAATCTATGGCCTTCGTCGACGACCAAGTACTTGAAGTTGTACTTGGACAAAAACTTTCGATCCGCCATGACCACCTCGTACGAGGTGACGATGACGGGAAAGTTTGGCTTGATCGGCGTAGATGTCGGCATGTGTTCCATGCGCTTCTCGGCGCGCTCTTGCTTGGTGCCGTGGTACAAAATTACCGGAATGGACGGCGTCCAGCGCTTAAACTCGCTCACCCAATTACTCAGCGTCGAGAGCGGACCGATGACGAGATACGGACCGAGGATACCCTTCGAGCGAAGATGCGACAAGAATCCAATCGTCTGCACCGTCTTACCCAAACCCATCTGATCGGCCAAAATCCCGTTCAAACCGTTTTGGTACAAGGAAATCATCCACTTCACCCCTTTCAATTGATAATCGCGCATCGATCCACCCTCCATGAGCGGCAACATCTTCCTCGTCAGCTCCAACTCCTCCTCTTCGGTCATCTTTTTCCTCTTCTTCCCCGCCGCCTCCTCCTCTCGCGCCGCTTTCGCCCGCGCCTCCTCCTCGTCCAAGTCGTCCATCTGCTCGCTCAAAAATTGAGAATAAATCGTCGTCTGATCCAACAGCGCGTCCAACTGCTTAAACTTCTTATCATCCAATCGTTTCACAACCTCCCTCTCGGGCGACACCACGCGCGGCTCCCCCGCACCGTCCCCGCCCCCCTCCTTGGTCGGCGTCGTCTGCGCGCTCGCCGCGCGCTCCCGCGCCGTCTTCAACTCCGCCTCCGCCTCGATCGCGTGCGCCTCGATCCCCGTCAACGCCGCCCCCGTGAGATCATCGTACGATTGTTCCGCCTCCGCGTTCACTCGCATCGTCGTCGCCTCCGACGACGCCTTGGAGTCCCCACCCCCGGTCTCCGTCCCGTTCGTCATCGTCTTCCCACGGGACCCATCCGTCCCATCCCTCGTCGGTCGCGCCTCGTCCGTCTTCGTCCCCGACGTCGTCTCCACCGTGGTCTTTTGACGCTTCGTTCGCGACGGTGCCATCTCCCCTCGCCGCGCCCTCGTCGACGTCTGCGACCGATTCGCGCGACTGACGTCGATTTTAAACGCAAGTCTCGCGGGAAAACTATGCCGTGTTTCCGTGTGGGCAAACAGTTTGATTCGAACTGTTTGCCCACACGGGCCCGCGCGATCCACGCGACGGATCGATCGCGATCTCGATCGCATCTCTCGGCGCGCGCGCGGTCGCGGGTTCGGTCGCGAGCGACGGAGGACGCGGGAGGAGACGCGCGCGGAGGTGGACGACCGCGACGAGAGAGGAGACGACATGTTTACCGTCGCGCGCGCGACCGCGCACGCCGTGATGGATCATCATCATCATCAACATCATCACGACCACCACGGACGACGACGCGCGAGCGCGATGACGACGACGAGCGCGGTGCGATTGGATCGCGTCAAGGTGCACGCGCACCGCGGTGATCGTCGGGGTGCGCGCGTGGCGACGCGCGCGAGCGCGACGGGACGTCGAGAGAGCGAGGCGTCGTCGGATGAGTTGAGCTTTTGGGGAAAGATTCGCACGGCGTATCGCATATTTTTCCCTCCGAGCGCGGAGGAGACGGCGAGGCAGGAGGCGAAGAAACGATTGCGCATGATTTTGGTCGCCGATCGATGCACGATGAGCGAGAGCTCGATGGATGAGATGAAGATGAAGATTATGGACGTCGTGGGCGAATTCGTCGACGTCGACGAGGAGCAAGAGGTGGACGTGAGCATGAACACGGATGAAGAATTGGGGACGATGTACGCGGTGAGCATTCCGGTGAAGCGGGTCAAGGCGGAGTACGACGCGGAGAACGACGCGTACATGGTCGGCGCGCAGTGGGATCCCGCGGATTACGACGATAATTTGTGGGAAGAAAACTAAAGCGACGCGCGAGCGACGCGAATCGACCGACCGAACGCGCGTCGAGACCTCGCGACGCGCGCGTCGAGACCATCGCACCGACGTCAGTTTACACACATCCGCGCACGCTCTTCGCGTTCACGCGGAGGTTTTTTTGTCATTTTACGCAACCGCGCGCGTCCGCCCGTCGCCGCTCGCCCGCACACGTCGCCTCGCGCGCGCCCGCGCCCTTCCCTCCTCGATGTCCGATCTCGGCGTGCGCGCCGACCTCGACCCGACGACGTGGGCCGGGACCTTCGCCTGCGCCGGTCCGTGCGGACGCGAGCGGCTCCCCGCGGTGGAGTTTTCAAAGAAAATGGTGGCGCGTCTGCGCCTCGGGGACACCGCTCGATGCCTCGCGTGCGTCGACGCCGCCGCGCGCGCGGAGCGCGAACGCGCGAGTGCGAACGCGGCGTCGTCGAACGCACCGCCGACGACGTGTTCGGTGTGCTCGGAGACGAAACCTTCGAGTGAGTTCTCGAAGACGCAGTTGCGAAGAGGGGACGGGGCGAGACGGTGCGCGAGGTGCGCGCGCGACGAGGCGTCGGGACGCGAAGGCGGGGACGCGAACGCGATGAAAGCGAGACTGATGGAGGCGCGAGAGGCGAGTGAGAGAGCGGAGGCGACGAATGCGAGGGATAAATTGGCGGTGTTTGCGAGAGAGGCGTCGTTGGAGGCCACCGCGGTGACGGGGCTCGAGGCGACGTTCGTCGGCGGGCGGCGAGGACGAGGACGAGGACGAGGACGAGGAGGACGAGGACGGTCGAATCCGAACAGCATGCTCGGCCGAGGTGGGAGGAGGTGAGAATTGAATCGGTCGATCGTCGCGTGGTGGACCGCTAGGTGTTGCTATCGTTATGAATGATGATCTATAGGGCTATTGATCTCGTCCCCACACGTCGGCGTAGACGCCCGGTTCCGCGCTCTTCGGAGGATTGACGCGACGACGAATGTACGGCCCTGTCTGTCGGAAACGACCCGTGCCGTCGTCTGGAAGCGCCAAGGCGACGTCGCCGATGAGCGGCGACGTCGCCGTCTTGGACCCGCGTCGACGGCTGAACGGCGCGTCGTCGTCGTCGTCGACGCCGTATCGAAACGCCTTTACGGGTTTGCGCTCGCGACCGTACTCATCCTCCTTGGTGACGTACAGATCGTCGTCGATGGCGAGTAAATCGACGTCATCCTCGCTATCTTCACCGTAATCGTAAAAATCGCGAGCTTCGCGATTGAACGCGCGTCGCAGGGTGCAAAAGCTGACGACGATGAAGGCGACCAAGACGACGCCGGAAAAGGTGAGAAATCGCCAGACGTCGGGACTGAGCCGCGCCGACGCGCGTTTGTACACGCGGACGTAATCGACGTAGTGGAACATGTCATCGTCGCACTCGGTGAGCGCGGCGGGCATGCCAAACGGGCTCACCGCGGTGTTCAGGATGAGATAGAAGGGCCATCGAGGGATGATGGGGACGTTAAATCGCGACAGGTGTTGCACGCGATGCCCGTCGACGAAAAACGTCAGCGTCTCCTTGTGCCACTCCACCGCGAAGGTGTGGAAACCGGCGCTGAAATCAATCGGAGGTTCCATCAAGTGCGGGTACGCGGTTCGAGCGAACCCTTCGGCACCGCACTCAGCCTTTGGGGCGAAGTGATAGCCCGACTCGACGGTGCCGGAGCGCGTGCCCGGACCGCCGAGACCTCGTCCGAACGAGCGCATGATGTCAATCTGACCGCCGAGCGGCCAACACGCGCGCTTCAGGATGCTCTTGTCGGGATCGGGCAACATCCAGTGCTGCGGCCAGATGCCCGGACACTTGGAATCGGGAATCTTCGCGCGAATCTCCACGCGTCCGTACGTCTGCGTAAACGTTTGCCTCGTGTCCACCATGCACGACAGAAACGGATACTGTTCCCCCTTGCCTCGTCTCACGCCGCCCGTGTGCGGTTTCGCCGGTTCGTTCACTCCTCGCTGTCGTCTCGTCGCCATCACGAGCGCCCCGTCCACGACTTTACACATGCTCGGCGTGTAAAATTGCTGTTGACCGCCGTGTCGCTCCAATCCGGGTGCGCTCTCGTTCATCTTCGGTCGCCACTTGTTCAAATCCAACTCGTCCCCGTCGAATTCATCGCTAAACGTCAATTCCCATCCGTCGAGGTGCGCCGCGCTCTTCGTTTTCGCGTCGCCCGCGTGCGTGGATCCGGGCACGGAGGACGGGAACGAACCGTCTCCGCGTCGGCCTCGTCTCCGCGGCCGCGTCGGCGTCCTCGCCGGCGCGCGGGGCGCGTCCACGCCCGCCTTGGTCGTCACCACGCCCACGGGAGAAGACGATTCCATCGCACCCAACGTTTTCGGCTCGTCCTCGACGACGTCCACGAGCGCCGCCGCGCGCATTTTCCGCAACACCTCCTCGTCCGGCGCCGTCGCCGTCGGCGTCTTCGGACGCTCGCGGCGTCGATTCTCTCTCGCACGTCGTCGCTCTAATCGTCGCAATTCCTTCTCCGTCGGCGCCCCCTCACCCAACCGCGCGAATCTCTGCGTCACAGACGTCTCAGCGCTCGGTTCATCCTCGTCCTCGTCCTCGTCCTCGCGTTCCGCGGCGTCGTACTCGTCGTCGCCGTCGTCGTCCGCCCCGCTCATCTCATCCGGATCATCCTCCGCGTCGTTCGCCAAGATGGCCCGCAACACATCCTCATCTATCCTCCCGAATCGCAATCCCGCGTTTTCATCCACGTACCCGAGCGTCGACGTCCCGTCCCCGTCGTCTCCGCGCGCCTCCGCGTTGGGTGTTGACGCGTCCTTCCCATCCGTCCCCTCCGAATCCCTCGCGCGCGTCCCGAGCACCCCGCGCGACGCGCGTCCGAGCACCGACACCATCACCGCGCGCGCAAACCTCCGTCGCATCCCTCGCCCTCGCCGTCGCGCGCGCGCGAAGACGCGTTGTTCGCGCGTCCGCGCGCGATGCGCGCCCCGCGCATCGTCACCGTCCGTCGACGCCGCGCGCGACGTCGAGGGCGACGTCGACGACGTCGAACGCGAGGACGACGCCGAGCGCGACATCCCCGCGCGACCGCGCCGAGCGCACGGACGAACGCGCGTCGGTGTGGCGTCGTCGACGGGCGCGCGATTGGCGCGGCGTGGCGTGGCGCGTCCTCGGTCGATCGATTCGCGACATGGGCGTTCGCGTACCCAGACTACGACACACGTGTCTCAACACTGGGTCGCCGAAACGACGGATCACGACCCATACATACCCCCCACTCGATAAATACTCGCGCGCGACACCCGTCGACCCGCACCCGCACTCACGGCCCATCTCCAAATGGAGGGTCGTGACTCGAGAATGAGTCCCCCCCGCGAGGTGTACAAAATCATCACTCGTCGACCCTCCGCCGCCTCACACACTCTCACGCGCGGAACTCTCGTGTGCGCGCGGCGCGGACGACCTTGACGTTCTTAAGAAGGCGCGAACGAACGCACACGTACGCATGGCTCCCAAGCAGAGCTCGAAAAAAGCGGCCGAGGGCATCAACGCGCGCCTGGCCATCGTCACGCGATCGGGTCGATACACCCTCGGGTACAAGCAGTGCCTCAAGTCTCTGCGTAAGGGACAGTCCAAGCTCGTGTTGATCTCGAACAATTGTCCGGCGCTGCGTAAGAGTGAGATCGAGTATTACGCGATGTTGGCCAAGGTCGGGGTGCATCACTACGCCGGAAGTACGTCGGGTTCGATCGATCGTCTCGACGCGAAAACCCTAAAAAATGGGAAACCGCGGGACGCGGGACGCGGGACGCGCGAGCGAGAGGGAGAGGGAGAGAGAGAGAGAGGTGGTGTGATGTGAATCGAGACTGACTGTGGTACTTTTGTGTTTTTGTTTTCTCGTTCGCAGACAACGTCGACCTCGGTACGGCGTGCGGTCGATACTACCGCGTGTCCTGCATGTCCATCACCGACCCGGGCGACTCCGACATCGTCAGCAAGACGGCGGAGGAGTAAACGATCCGTGGACAGTTGTGCGTACATCGCATCGGTGCTCGTGCATGTCTATGATCTTTCGTGAGGTTACTTGTAATAGGTCATTGACGTGATGAGAGTTAAGTCTGTAGTCGTCGTTTTTTTGGGTGATGATGAAACTTTGGTATTCTGGTCTTCTTTCCTCGCAAGAGCGCTCTCGGGCGTTCGGTGAACGAGAATATCCGCATATTACTTTCTGAACCCACATCGTTCATCGTTCTTCTAATTACAAATCGCGCGTCTTCGCCGTTGCCGCGTAGTCGTCGATGAATTCATTCAAGAGCGCGTTCACGAGCTCCGGCGCCTCGTCTTGCGGACAGTGCCCGACGCCCAGAAGCGGAATAAATTTATCCGCGTACGACGCGTATAATTTTCGTCCCTCGTCGATGTTTTCCCACGGATCCTTCTCCCCCCAAAACATGCGCACGGGCACCTCGCACTTGGGCAAGAGCTCTTCGGGAAGCGGACCGCCGCTGTACGAGATGAAGTCCAAAAACACCTCGGCGGCGCCATCGCGCAGACCGGGCGTTAATATCGCCTCGACGAGCTCGTCCGTCACCTGCGACGAATCCCCGTACGCCTCCTTTAAGATGTTTTTCACCGTGCGCGCCTTGGCGACGGACCCGAAAAAGCTCTTCCCGACGGCGGTCTCTCGAAGCGTTCGTTGTAAAGCCTTGATGAACGGACGCGCGAACGGCGGTTGTTTCGTGACGTGAAGCCCCCTCAGCGATACATTCATCAAAACAACCCCTTTTATCTTTTCCGGCGCGTCCACGGCAGCTTGCAGACCCGCGACGCCGCCCACCGAGTTGCACGCGACGAACGCCGGCGCGCCGACGACGTTGTCCACGAAATCACAAATCTGCGCCCCCCACGTCTCGAAACAATAAATCTCGTTCTGTTCCAACTCTGGACGCATCGGATCGGGCTTATCGCTGTACCCGTACCCGAGCAAATCGATCGCGAAAACGCGTCGTCCGCGCGCGCTCAACGCGTTGACGTTTCGCCTCCAATGGTCCGCGTTCCCTCCGAATCCGTGCACGAGCACCACCGCCTCCCCCGACTCTCCCGCGCACGTGTACCTGATGGTGCGTCCCCGCCAGGTCCAGTATCTCTCCGTCACGCCGTACCTCTCCCGCGGCGCGTCGCTCGGTCCCGCGGTGGCCGAAGACGTCATCTTCATCGTCGCGCATCTTTCACGCTCGCGTCGCGCGCGCGCGCGTCGCGTCGACGCGTCGACGCGTCGCTGACGCCAGATGACATCGTTCGCGCGTTCGCGCGTCGTCATCGCGCGCGTCGTCATCGCGCGCGTCGTCATCGCGCGCGTCGTCATCGCGCGCGCTCGCGGTGTGCCGTCCCGACAATGGGACGCGACGGGTCCGCGTCCAAGGGCGCCGCTTTGCGCGAGCGCGCGCGACAGGCGCTCAGCGGGGACTCGAGCGCGACGTCTTCGTTCTCCGGGTGCGCGTCGAACGCGCGAGGGTGGACGAGAGGAGGGCGAACGCGCGCGATTGTCGACGCGCGCGCGGGACACTTTTCGATTGAATGAATAATGGCGACGAGAGACGCGCGATCGATGGACTGACGACGAGCGACGACGGACGAACGGGACGAACGCGTAGGTTTGGATTCGGTGGATACTCGGGAGGGGTGTCGCTGAGAGACGCGAGCGCGAGCGGGGAGGTGTCTTCGGAAGTCTTGGACGACGTCGCGCGCGCGCTTCGACGATGCGCGCAGAAATCATCGACGTCGACGAAAGTAAAGGCGCTTCGCGAGCTCGAGGAATCGCTGTTCGATGGTGACGAGGATGACGGCGCGCGAGGGGGCGGAGGGGCGAAGAAATCGGTCGACGCGTTGGCGGCGTTGAGTCGACCGTGGGCGCGCGCGTACGACAAGTTGGCGGGCGACGGCGACGTCGGGTGTCGTCGAGAGGCGTCTGTGCTGAATGGACGCATCGCTGTGGCGTGTGGGAAAGGGTTGGGGAAGATACTAAAGTCGACGCCGCTCGTGTCGGCGTGGGTGAAGGCGATGTGCGATCCCGCGGAGGAGGTGGCGGCGGCGGCGACGGCGGCGTTCGAGCGCACGTTTTCCACCGATGAACGACGACGAGGGGCGATGGCGCACGCGCACGAGGTCATCTTTGACGATTTAGTGGAGTCGCTCGGCAGGCGCGGACCGGGGGATATGATTTTTAGGGATGGGTCGGAATCGGAGCAGTTTGCGCGGTTCGATTTGAGCGTTCGAGCGGCGCTCTCGGCGTTGGCCTTCACGTGCGAACGCCTGTGCGCGCACGCGAGCGCTGAGAGCGACGCGGCGGCGGAAAAGTTTAACGCCGCGATGAATTCGCTCTCGCAGCTCAAGGTGCCGATCAAGGGGGAGTTTGCGTCTATTCGTCGCGAGGCGTACGCGACGCTCGATCGCGTCGTCAAAGCCTCCCGCGAGGATAATCTCACCCCCGCGTGGCGACGCGCGCTTCGAGACCAGATGCCGAAGATTGCGGCGACGAGTTTATCGCTTATCTCGTCCGAGACCGAACCGGGAGGCATTCGAGACATGTGGGAATTAATACTGGGCGTCGTCACTGTCGATGCCGAGGCGTGGAACGCCGTCGACGTGGAGAAACAATTCATACCGGATGTGCGCAAACACTTCAAACGCGGCTGTTACGGCGCCGCGAGCGTATCGTCGCAGTCGCTGCTACCCCTGTTGGCGAACATGCCGCCCCGGACGCTCATCGAACGCGGTGCGGACGGCTCGCCGATGGCGGGTTTACGAGGTGTCCTCGACGCCGTCTTCGCGGGATGGAGTTTTCTCAGTTCGAGCGCGGTTCGCGCCAACGAAGCGCGAGAGATGGTCCCCGCGTTGCGCGAGGGCGTGTTATACAGCGTGTTAAAGCTCGCACCACTCACGGATCACGCCGAAGAGTGCGCGACGCGCGTCTGCGTAGATGACGTCGTCGGCGTCTGGATGCGAGAATTTCTCGCGCGCGGCGACGCGCGCGCGCTCGACCTCATGCGCGACGCCCTCGACGTCATGGCGACGAAACCGCACGCGAAAACCGCCGTGATCGAGGCCTGGTCCGCGCTCGGTGATATCACCGAACGCGCGCTCGAGGACGAGACCGCGGGCGAACACGCGTTCGCCATGTTTTCGCGCGTCGTCGCCTCGGGCGCGACGGCGTCCACGTCCGCGTCCGCCGTGCGCCCGTTCGCCAAGGCTGTCTTCGCGCGCGCCGTTCACCACCCGACGACGCGTTCGGTCGATCACCTCGCCGCGCTCGTGGACGCGCTGGGTGTGGACGCGTTCGACGGCGCGCAACGAGTGATGGATTTTTGTCTGTCCGAACCGGCGCCGCCCGGCGCCGGCGCCGTCGTCGCCGCGGTGTTGAAGCACGACGCCACTCGATGGCGCGCCGTGATCGACCGCGCGTTGAGCGACGACGACGACAAAGAGTGCGTGTACACCGTGGTGGACGCGCTCCGAGCGACGACGACGCCGTCGTCGCTCGCGTGCGATGCGTTGGACGCGCTCGCGCGGCGGTGCGCGCGGCGACGCTCGACATCCTCGGCGAGCGCGGAATTCCTTCGAGTCGTCTGTCGACGCGGACTCACCGCCGTGCTCTCGCGCGACGCCGCGATCGATGCGTACGAAATGATGGCAACGGGCGCTCGCGACGCGTCGGCGCGACGCGCGTTGGCGACGCGACCGCCGCCGAGAGAGGAACGCGCCGTCGTCGCCGCGTGGGCCGAAGCCGCGGGCGCGGCGTTCGGGGACGCCCTTCGTGAGAGTCAAACCACGGTGGAGTGCGTGATTCACGAGGCGGCGAGCGATGATGATGAGAGCGAGGACGAAATCGAGTACGTGCAAACGAGAGAGGGAGAGGCGGAGCGAGATTGGCGAGAGATTGAACGCGCGGCGGCGAGCGGCGAGACGCTCGCGCCGGAGACGCGAGACGCGTTGGCTCTCGGCGTGATGCGCGCCGCCGCGCGCGCGGCGCGGAGTCAATCTCCGGAAGAGTCAGAACTCGTCTTACGTCTGTGGGCGCGACGAACCGCGACCGCGTTGCGGGCGTTCGGCGTCGACGACGCCGGCGTGGTGCGCGTCGCCGTCGACGAAGTCGCCGGCGCCGGCGCCGGCGCCGCCGCGAGTTTCCATTGGTTGAACGCGCTCGCGCGTGAGTTCGAGTGGACGCCCATTTTACTCGCTATGGACAACGACGCTCGCCGCGCGTTCATCACTGACGGTTTACGCGCGGCGAGGAACGCGACGCGCGCGTTCGCGGCGACGGTGTGCGGCGCGGGACGGTTCCGCGCCGAGACGCTCGACCGTCTCCTCGCCGAAGCCGTCGCGTCGGCGCCCGACGCCGACGCCTCGGACGACGCGCTGTTGACGTTCGTACGTCACGCGAGTGAACACGACGCCGAGTGGACGACGGAACGCGCGACGAGCGCCATCGTGCGACGCTTTCTCGACGCCGCCGCGTCCCGACTGGAGACGTTTTCGCGTCCGCGACTCGCGCGTCTCCTTCCGTGGGTGCTACCTCCCGCGGACATGTCCGGAGGCGATCAAGGACGAGCGTTCATCGCGACGGTGATCGAAGACGCGCGTCGAAACGTCGAGAATAGACGCGTCGGTCTGGACGGATCGACACTCGCGCTCCTCGCGGCGTGTTTCAGTCGCGGCGACGATTTGGATGACTCGTCCTCGGCGTCGCCGCGGTCGTTGACGTGCGCGTCGTGCGCGCCACTCGTCGACGCGTTTCGCGCCATCTCCAAGCGCGAAGCCGCAGACGCCGCCGCGCGAGCCGCCGCCGCGCGATTCGGCGGCGACGCGTCGGCGAACGACGCGATGGAGACGGACGCCGGCGCCGCCGACGCCGGCATCGCCGCGCTCACCCGCGCGATCGTTCGAAGGTGCGCGGCGGATCTCGACGCCAGGGATTGGGGCGCCGTCGTGGGTCGACTCGACGCGTGGACATCGACGCGCGCGAAGACGGCCGAAACGCGCGCCGCGAACGAGGACGACGTCGATGACTCGGACGACGGAGGCGCGGCGGCGATGCGAGACGCGGCGGCGACGACGCGTCTCATCGACGGTTTACCCGTGGAAATCTCCGAACCCACGACCGCGTCGTCGTCCGGTGACGTCGTCCCGTACGCCGCGCGCGGTGACGCGGCGAGGACGATCGCGTCCGCGCTCGCCGCGGCGTCGTGGCCGAGCGAGCGCGTCGACGTCGTCGAACGCGCGTTCGCGTGCGTCGCCCTCGCCGGCGCCGAGCTCAAAGACATCGAAGAGGAAAACGATGACGAGAGACGACTCGCGTTTTGGACGCGCGCGCGGCGAGAGACGCGCATGTGGGAACAAATCGCGCGCATCGCGTGCGGGACGGCGCCGACGAACGCGAGCGCGTCTCGCGCGGGGACGCGCGTCGACGCGCGCGAAGACGCGCCGTTTGAAATCGTGACGTCGTTGTATCAACTCTTTCACGCGCGCGGGGTATCGAGCGACGACGACGATGTCCGGGACGCGCTCAGACGCGCGGCGTATGGATTATTATCGAGCGACGCGCTCGTGCAAGCCGCCGTCGTCGGTCTCGACGCGAGCATCGCCGACGTGGATAAAGTCGAACGCGCGCTCGACGCCGGCATCGCCGCCGCGGACGCCGACGACGAGGCAGACGTGTCCAATTTCGGCACCCCCGCCGAGAGCGCCGGTCTGCGCGAAGATCTCGCCGCGCTGTTCTCCACCGCCGGCGCCGAGGAGTCGTCGTTCGACGCCGTCGCGCTCGGATGGGCGTTGTTCTTCCGGTACCTCCTCCGCCTCGCGCCGGATTCGGCGTGTCGAGAGCGATTGATCAACTACTCGCGCGAGACCAAGGCTATTCCCACGCTCATGCGCGAGATCACGCGTGAGATGCCGCTTCCCGACGCCTCGGACGGAGACGCGCGCGAGGGGGACCTTCCGACCGCGTGGAGAGGCGTCGATTGGGACGACCCGACGTCGCCCGCGCAACTCTTCGACGCGCGTCTCTCGCGAGACGTTCTCCTCTACGCCGCCGCCCTCCGAGCCCTCCCGGCGAGCGTGCGCACCTTCGTGAGCGACATGAAACCACAACGAGACGCCAAGCGTCTCACAGTCGCCACCGCCGCCGCCGTATCCCCGACGCTCGTCGCCGCCGAATTCCGCGCCGTCGCCGCCTACGCCTTCGCCGGCGCCGGCGCCTCCGACGGCGCCGGATCCCTCGTCATCAAACCCTCCACCACCGCCCGCGAGGTCATCGCCAGGTACGAGATCGACGAATCCGCCCTCGAACTCATCGTTCGACTTCCCTCCGCCTACCCCCTCGCCCAAGCCGAGGTTTCCTGCGAGGAACGCGTCGGCGTCTCCGAATCGCGTCTTCGCAAGTGGACCCTCGGCGTCGCCGCCATTCTCAAACACCAAAACGGTGCCGTCGCCCAATCCCTCGATCGATGGCGACGAAACGTCGACGCTGAATTCTCCGGCGTCGAGCCGTGTCCGATCTGTTACGCCGTCGTGCATCCCGTCGATCATCAAAAACCGAGACTTCGATGTCGACAGTGCGACAACGCGTTTCACGCCGCGTGTCTGTACACGTGGTTTCGAACCTCGAGCAAATCCTCGTGTCCGCTCTGCGTCACCCCGTGGGGGAGTTCGTACAGGTAGAGGCGCGACACGCGCGTCGTCGTCGCGCGAGCGGGGTGCACGCGCGCGTTCGAGCGCGACCGCGAGAGACGCGCGCCATTAGACGAATCGAATCGAATCGAATCGAATCATGATGTACGCGGTCGTCACCGCGATCGCGCCGTGTGAACGCGCGTACGCCTCTCGAACCAACACCACGCGCATCAAACGCGTCCTCGCGATCGACTGTTCGCTCCCGCGCGACGATCGCGTCGTCTCTCGCGCGCTGACGCTGTGGAATCATCGCGCGGTGACGATGATCGATTGTCGACCGGGCGACCTTCTCGCGTGCGACGCGCGCGCGATTCGCCCGCGCCGCGCTCGAGGAGGTCTCGCGCGCGACGATCGATCGCTCCACGCGCGCGAGGACGCGACGTTTGAACGTCTCGCGCGCGCGGAGGACCTTCTCGGACGAGGATGGGGACGCATCGGACGCGTCCGAGACGGGGGTGGGGTGCCGAGTTTACGGGGGTGCCGCGATTCCGCGGACGCGCGGCGACTGCGCGCGCTCGCGCGGAGCGCGAGGCGAAGACACGCGGGAGCGCTGCGTCGAGAGGTGGATGACGTCGAAAGGCGACGACGAGGATCGTTTTCGAGATTTGAGGCGTCGTACGTGGACGCGGAGGCGATGGGTGACGTCGGGGTCGGCGTCGGGGTCGGCGTCGGCGGGCGGGCGCGGAGGGGTCATTTTTTAGGACGCGTCGCGCGATGGACGGTGCGCGCGTCGTCGAGGGGTGAAGAGTTGGGATCGAACGGGGGAGTGTACAGTCGACGGATCGTGTGGGCGCGTCAGAGCGCGAATGGGGCGATGGTGGAGATCGCTTTACCGCCGACGAGGGAATCCGTCGAGGAGGCGAGACGCGCGGATTTGGAGCGCGCGGTGATCGACGTGCGGTTCGCGTTGGCGCGCGAGACGACGGTCGAGGGGTCGTGTCTTGCGTTGGTGTGTGATTCCAAGTATTCGTATTGGCGCGTCTTGGACGCGAGCGATCCGAGATACGAGGAGGTGTGCGCGAGAGTGCCCGAGACGGCGGGGATCGACGGCGCGTCGACGTGCGGAGAGTTGGCGACGCGCATGCGCGAGACGGGGTTTTCGCGCGAATCGGCCACGTCTTTGATTTCCTTCGACGCGGTCGTGCGTTGGGTGAAAGTAGAACTCGAAGGTGAGCGGCGATATCGACGCGTGCCGCGGATGTTGCTCGAGGAGGAGACAGCGACGGCGACGGAGATGATTAAATTCGCGTGTCTGGAGTGCGAACGTGAACTCGTCCCGGACCGAAACGGCGTGTATAAGCAGTGTCAATGCGCGTCGACGAGCGACGATGTGAGGTGCGGATTCGCGTGGCGCGACGTCGTCTTGGGTGTGTGCGACCCGAACGACGACGCGGGCGAGGACGTCGTCGTGATGCGCGCGTCGGGCCATCTCGTGCGTCGACTCTTTTTCGGCGTCGATCCCGCGTCGGTGCTTCGCGCGGACGACGACGACGACGATGACGAGATGGACGACGATGGGACCGACGTCGATGACGACGTCGGGCGACCTCGACGAATTGATCACAGACTTCTCGTGTTGACGGCGATCAATCAACTCGTCGCGTGGAGGAAAAACGGCGCCGCCGCTCGGTGGCGAGTGAAATTCCCGGCGTTGGATGAAAACGGATTGGCGCGAAGAGACGAACTCGAACTGATAGATTTCAATATTTAGGACGCAAGCATAGTCATCGACGTCGCAGCGATCTCGCGAAGCACGCGCGTACGCTCCTCGACGACGTCGAGTTCTCTCGCGAGTCGTCCTCCATGCGGCGCGACGCCGTCGGTTCTCGCGCATCTCGCCGCCAAATTTCGAACCGCCATCTTCGCCTCGGCGAGTTTCCGCGTGCGTTCGACGGTACTACGCGTCTTATACGCCGTCTCCTGTCGCAACCGCGCGTTTTCTCGTCGCGCAGCCTCCTCTCGTTGTCGCAATCACGCCGCCGCCGCTGTGGACGTCAATCGTGCCTCCTCGACGCGCTTCATCTCGCGCTCGTGCGCCTCTCGACTCTCCTCGGCGCGTTTCTTACACGACGCCACGCTCGCTCGCAATCCATCACACGTCGTGCGAAGCGTCTCGTGCCTCGCGATGACGTCCGAGATATCCTCGAACGCGTCGCCGCCGCGCGTCTCCTCGGCGACGCGCGTCAAAAACGTCTCAAACGCGCGCACGCGCACCAACTCGCGCTCCACCCTCGACGCCGCCTCCGATCGCTCACGCAGTGTCTCGCGCATCTCCACCAACCGCTCATCCCTCCGCGCGTTCGCTTCGCGCTCCTCCTTCTCCCGACGCATCGCCACGTGTCGCTTCACTTCGTTTTCTCTGACAAAGGCTTCGAATCGTCGTACGTCCGCGCGCGCGCGCGCCTGCGCCGCCGCCACTTCCCGCTCCCGCGCATCACACGCCTCCCACCGCGCGTCCCGCTCGCGCATCTTCGCCTCCAGCGCGCGCGCGACTCGTCGAAGCGCTCGCGCATCGAGCGCGCGAGACGACACCGTCGCGCCTCGCGCGAATCTCGCCGCCGCCAACGCGCGCGCCGCGTCCGCCTCCTCGTCCTCCTCATCCGACCGACACCTCCCGTCTTCTCCGCGACGCGACGCGAGCGTGAGAAACCCCTCGTTTTCATCCGATTCATCGCTCGACGGGTCGTCGTTCGTCGTCGACCCATCGCTCGTCGACGCCCGAATATCTTCCCCAATTCTTTCCATGGCTCTGTCGTTTGATCTTCCCGAAGGCCCGAAATAGATTAATCGCGCGATCTTCTCACCGTCGTCGCGCGCGCGATCGCGCCTCGGTCGTCGGAGACGCGACGCGCGTCGAAAAGAATTTTTGTCGACACGTCGGCGGGTCGCGCGATCGCGCGCGCGTCGCCGTCGTCGGCGACGCGTCGACGACCGATGAATGACGTCTCGACCGAATCGAGCGATGCATCTTCATTCGCGCGCGCGCGCGCGCGACGCGTCGTCGGAGACGCGAGACGAGGCGCGGTGCGCGTCGGGAGACGAGCGATCGACGATGTCGTCCGCGAAGGTGAGAAGCGGGGAGGTGACGCGCGCGCGGGGAGGTGATGCGACCGCGGAGACGCGCGCGAAGGATGTCGACGATGATCCCTCGACCGCGGCGCGAGATGGGAGGGGATGGACGCTCGCGCGCGCGATTCGCGTCGTCGCGGTGACGTGCGTCGTCGCGTTGGCGCTCGATCGACGAGCGCCGGCGAGGGGGGGCGCGGGAGGGATCGAGGCGTTCGAAGAGTCGAGAGCGCGCGCGACGGCGCGCGCGTTGGAGTCGGACGGGGCGCGGCCCACGGGGTCGCACGCCGAGGTGGCGGCGTTCGCGTATCTGGAAAATGCCGTGGAGAGCGTTCGCGCGAGCGTCGAGGGCGCGGAGGGGGTGGTGGTGGAACGAACGCGCGGGTCGACGAGCGGGACGACGCGCGGGACGTGGAAGACGGCGTACGCGAACGCGACGTACGTCGGCGTTCGCGTGCGAGACGCGCGCGCTAGAGCAGAGGGGTGGGAAGAAGTCGCGTTGGTCGTGAGCGCGCACGTGGACACGGTGCACGCGAGCGTGGGTGGGAGCGATAACGGGGCGAATTGCGCGTCGGCGTTGGAGGCGACGAGAGCGGCGGCGAGGAGAATCGCGAGCGATGCGCGGACGAGAGGGTCGCGCGCGATGTGCGACGTCGAGGCGAAGCGGTGCGCGGTGTTGGTGTTGATGTATAGCACGGCGGAGGAGGAGGGATTGGTGGGCGCGCACGGGTTGATGAATAATAGGGATTGGTTCGGCGACGGCGACGCCGCGCCGAGACTCGGCGTCGTGTTAAATTTGGAATCCATGGGCGCCGGTGGGCCGCACAGATTGTTTCAGGCGCGCACGGACACGCGCGCGGGCGTCGAGGCGTTGCGCGCGTGGGCGCGCGTCGTCCCCAGAGCGAGTGGGAACGTGTTCGCGGAGGACATTTTCAACTCTGGACTCATCAACAGCGGAACAGATTACGCCATCTTTCGCGAATTCGGCGATCGCGAGACGGCACTGTTCGATTTCGCCTACGTCGAGCGCACGTCCGTGTATCACACGCCGAGAGACCGCGTGAAATACGTGCGACCTGGATCGATGCGACAGTCTGGGGAGAACCTGCTCGAGTTTATGTCGCACTACGTCCGCACGGGCGGATTCGCCCTCAACGCCGACGCGACGGACGCGCCGCCTGCGCCCGTGTCGTGGTACACAGTTCCCGGATACGGCATGGTCGTGCACCACGCGCCTCGCCCGGAGCGTCACGCGACGTTCTTCGCGCTCCCGTTGGTGCTCTTGGCGTTGTTTTTGCGCAAGGCGTACTTGGGAGACGCGATTTTCGCGTCGGCGTCCGCGTCGCGCACGCAAGCCGTGACGCGCGCGCGAATGGAGGACACGTTCCGTCTCATGGTCGCCATTCCAACCGTCATCATCGGGTGCGCGTGCGGTTGGATCGCGGCCATCACGGGCGCGGCGATCGCGCCCGCGATGGTCGCGCGCGCGTTCGGCGAACCCAACGTCTTCGTCGCGCGTCCTGTCGGACTCGTCGCGCTCTCGGGCGCCGTCGCGTTCGGATGTTTCGTCGCCGTGCAGACTGTTGTGCACTCCCTGAGCTTCGCGCTGTTGCCTCTGTCGGTGAAGATGCGATCGACGGATGACGCCGAACGCGTCACCCAATGGTCGTCGCTGTGCGGTAACGTCGTCGTCTGGGGCGCGTTGACGTCTCGCGCGGTTCGCGCCGGCATCGGGTCCTCGTACATCGCCATCCTCTGGCTCTTCGTGCCTACAGTGACGATGATCGCACCGACGCTCTTGCCGTGGACGTTCGCGCGAACGAACGACGCCGTTCCCGCGCCTCCGAGCGCGGACGCGATGGCGTTCGCCGTCGCCGCTCCGTTATGGATCACGTTCCCCAACGCCGTCGTGCTCTTGCGCGTGCTTCAGGGCGTCGGTTCGCGGTCCATCGTCGGTGACGGTTTGATTTACCTCTACGACGCCATCGGTGGGGCGGTGATCGGCGTTCTCGTCGCCGCGACGTGCGCGTCGTTGGCGCCGAGCGCGGTGGCGTCGCCGCAGCGGCGTCTTGCCGCGCGGCGCGCGTGTATCATCGCCGCGTGCGCGTGCGCGTACGC
>MDTD01096549.1_pt1 | contig 32640 bp, 33 predicted proteins | sample 811221 | NCBI WGS metagenome assembly MDTD01 (sample SAMN05326646, study PRJNA326480) | marine metagenome | isolation source: seawater | place: Pacific Ocean: South West | collected 2011
GAACACAGGTGAAACAACATTAGTATTTAAATCTTTGTGATTTACTGCTGTAAAATATTCTACTGACGCTAAGTTTACTAACGCTTTATGGTTTCTAAGTTCTTTATTTAAACTATTGGTTATTTCTTCGCGCCAAAAGTGATGAAGATTGTTGAAGGATTTTATGGATATCTTTGTACCCATCTCAAGCCTGTAAGGCTCTATTAAATCAAGTGGTCTTAGCATGCCATATAGTCCAGATAAAATTCTTAGATGCTTTTGGGCAAACCCTATATCTGACTTACTTAATTTATTAAATTCAAGACCAAGATAAACATCTCCTTTAAATACTAAGCCAGCTTGTTTGGATTGTTGATTAGGTATTTTAGCTTTAGACCATTTTTTAAATCTTTCATGGTTAAGCTCAGAAATTTTGTCGCTAACATTCATTAATTTTGAAAGTTCTTTTTTGTTAAAAGTTTTTACAACGTCAACTATAGTTTTTGATCTATCAAGAAATTGTGGGACTGAAAAGTTATTTTCTGATTCAGAAAAAGAATAATCTAAAGTCTTTGCTGGGGACAAAACTACAATCATAATAAGTAATATTTAATCACATTTTTAGAGGCAAAAAAATTACTACCTATATAAGAAAAATTTTGGACTTTTTTCCATCCTTTTTTGGTCTGATTTCTTCTTGGCTTATTTTGGCTATGATTTTATTAACTGCCATCATTGTTTTACTTAGATATGTTTTTTCACAAGGAGTCGTGGCCTTTCAAGAAGTCTTGATTTACTGTCATGGTGCACTGTTTCTTCTATGTGCTGCTCTAGCACTTAGAGAAAATGCTCATGTAAGGGTAGATATTTTTTACAGAAGCATGACAGAAAAAACTAAAAGGATTATTGATCTTTTTGGACACCTTTTATTTCTTCAACCAGTTGTGTGGATAATATTTTTGTATTCTCTAGATTATGTTGCCTTTTCTTGGTCTATTTCAGAAACATCTGCAGAACCGGGTGGTTTGCCTATAGTTTATGTTTACAAAAGCATCTTGCTATTATTTTCTATATTGTTGATCTTGCAAAGCCTCTCAATAATTATAGAAAAATTTACAGATAATGATTGAACTTTTACCATTAATTTTATTCTTTTTAGTTTGTTTCTTTCTGCTTTTTGGTTTTCCGGTTGCTTTTACGCTGGCTGGTGTTTCAATAATATTTGCACTAGTCGCTAGTTATTTCGGGACTTTTGATTTATTTCTTTTAGAGACAATCCCAAATAGGCTTTTTGGAGTCATGACAAATTCTACTTTAATAGCCGTTCCGTTATTTATATTTATGGGCGTTACTTTGGAGAAATCTAAATTGGCAGAGGAATTACTTACCAAGATGTCTGAGTTATTGGGTAAATATAAAAGTGGATTAGGTTTATCAGTAATATTCGTGGGAGCTTTGTTGGCAGCAAGTACAGGTATCGTGGGAGCAACAGTAATTGCCATGGGATTAATTTCTTTACCTGCGATGCTTAAAAAAGGATACTCTCATGAAATCTCTACAGGTTTAATTTCTGCAACAGGTACCTTGGGGCAGATAATTCCTCCTTCAATCGCTTTGGTTATCTTAGGTGATGTTCTGTCTTCTGCTTATCAGCAATCTCAACTAAGTCAGGGTATTTTTACCGCAAAAACAGTTTCTGTTGGAGACTTATTTTTAGCTGCAATTTTTCCAGGTTTGATATTACTTGTTTTATATGGAATTTTTTTCTTGTTCAAAGTAAAAAATATGAATGTAAACCAAAATCCTGTAAATGAGGATAGTTCGTCTCTTAAAGATTTATTCAAGGTTATTATTCCTCCATTTCTATTAATAATTGCCGTGCTCGGATCAATTGTTATGGGAATTGCATCGCCAACTGAGGCGTCTGGAATTGGCGCTTTAGGAGCTTTGTTGATTGCGCTAATGAATAATAAATTAAATCTTAAAATTATTTCTGAATCAGTAAGACAAACGGCTTTTATAACGTCTATGGTTTTTCTAATCTTAATCGGAGCTTCTATATTTTCCTTGGTCTTTAGAGGACTAGGCGGAGAAGAATTAATTGAAGCCATTTTTAGAAGTGTTCCAGGTGGCTTATTTGGCTCGATGCTTTTAGTGATGTTATTAGTATTTCTGCTTGGATTTATTCTAGATTTTATTGAGATAAGTTTTGTTGTGATTCCTATTGTCGGGCCAGTATTGATGGCAATGGGCGCAGATCCAGTCTGGCTAGGCATCATGATTGCAGTGAATCTCCAAACGTCTTTCTTAACTCCACCTTTTGGTTTTGCTCTTTTTTATTTAAGAGGCGTTGCTGACAATCAAATTAGCACCTTATCCATGTATAAAGGGGTTATGCCTTTTATCATCATTCAATTATTTTTATTGGTCTTGTTAGCTCTTTTTCCAAAAATTGCTACTTTTCTCCCAAATATGGTCTACTAAATTATGAAAAATAAACATCTTCATAACTTTGGACAATTTTTAATTTGGGGTGACTTTTATTTAGTTTACTTTTTTATTCACAGTCTTATTCTAAGCCCTATAGATACGTCAACCTATACGTCACAATATTTTGGACTGGCATATTATCTATTCAACTGGGTCAGCTCTTGGGGAAGCTTTTTTGATTGGTATGTTCAGTGGTTGCTAACTTGGCCCGCTGCCTTGCTCTTTTTTGGAAGATTTACTTTTACGACATCTATAGGAATCTGGTTAGTTAGAAGATACGGTTAATTTAATTCCCTCATCTCGTAAACTGCTTTTTCTGAGATCCTATGATATTTAGAGACATTAACTTGAAAATCTTTTTGTGATTGGTGTATTTCTTTTGATAAAGGATCTTTTTTAGTAAGTTCTTCTAATAGTTCATCAGTAATTTCTTTAAATCTTTGCAACACATCTTCTGGTAGCTTTTTAAGTTTAATGCCATGTATTTTTACTAATGACTCTAAAGCTTGGTTATTTCTTGCAGTGTACTCATCAAGCATATCTTGATTTACTGCTCGGCTAGCTGTTCTCAAAATTGCCTGTAAGTCTTTTGGAAGGCTTTCAAATGCTTTCTTGTTAACAATCATTTCCAGTGTTGGGCCTGGTTCATGCCAGCCAGGATAATAATAAAACTTTGCCGCTTGATGAAGGCCAAAAGTTTGATCATTATATGGACCTATCCATTCAGCAGCATCAATGACGCCGCTTTGTAAATTTGTAAATATCTCGCTACCTGGCATCAAGACTGCCTCGCCTCCTGCCCGCGTCCAAACTTTTCCTGCCAATCCTGGAATTCTCATTCTTGTTCCCTTTACGTCTGCTAGAGAATTGATTTCTTTGTTAAACCAACCTGCCATTTGAACACCTGTATTCCCAGCTGCCATTGGAATAAGATCAAAAGGCGCATAGGATTTCTCCCATAATTCTTGACCTCCTCCATAATGAAGCCATGCATTCATTTCCTGAGCGTTAAGCCCAAAAGGAAGAGCTGTAAAAAATTGAGAAGAAGGATTTTTACCTATCCAATAATAAGATGCTCCATGCCCCATCTCTACTGATCCTCTAGAAACTGCATCAAAAACTTCTAGTGCCGGCACTAATTCGCCACTTCCGTATACTTTTATTTCAAGTCTACCGGCAGACATTTCATTAACTAACTTAGAGATATTTTCGGCTGCTAGACCCACGCCTGGATAATTTTTTGGCCAAGTAGTAACCATTCGCCACTTAAAATTCTCCTGCTCTGAGATATTTCCTTTAACTACTTCTTCACTATCTGAACAAGCATTGAATAAAAGTAAAATAAATATTAAATGAACTAAATTTTTTTTAATTTGGCAAAACTTAAAACTAACCATTTCACACCATCTTTATTAAAGTTTACCTCTACTCTAGCATTAGCTCCTTGCCCTTCACAATTGAGAATGGTCCCTTCTCCAAATACTTCATGAAATACTAAATCTCCTAAGGAAAATTTATGTTCCTCATAGTCTTTACCGCCAACAATCCTAGGTTTAAATGCTTTATCGGTTCCTCTTATTTCATCAACCCAAATTTCTGATTCCGAAGAAATTCTTATTTCATGTTTTAGGTCTTTGGGAATCTCCTTAATAAATCTTGAAACTGGACTAAAATTCTCCATACCATACATGTTTCTTGTTTCCGCATGAGTAAGATAAAGTCTTTCCATAGCTCTAGTAATGCCTACATAACAAAGCCTTCTTTCTTCAGCTAATTGTTTTGGATCCTCAGCTGACCTGCGATGAGGGAAAAGCCCTTCCTCACAGCCTGATATAAAAACAAGAGGGAATTCTAATCCTTTGGCAGAATGTAAGGTCATCATTTGAATTGCATCTTCATTTTCATCTGCCTGACTCTCTCCCGCATCCAAAGATGCTTGATCTAAAAATAACTCCAGATCTATCCTCTCATCTTCTTCATCTTCTCCGAGTGCAATAAATCCTGATGAAGCTGAAATCAACTCTTCTAAATTTTCTATTCTTGATCTGCCTTTTTCTCCTGGCTCCTTGCCGTGAAAGTCTTTTAAACTTGTCTTAGAAATTAATTCTTCAAAAAATTTTCCAAGTTCTTTACTCTCTTTTATTTGAGCTAAAGACTTAATAACTTCAAAAAAATTTATAATTGACTGAGAGGCTTTATTTTCTTTTTCTTTCGCAAGATTTTCTGCTGCCCTAGATAGAGAGGAATTATCTTTTCTAGCCCTTTCTCTTATTGAATCCATTGTCTTAGCACCAATTCCCCTTGAAGGAACATTAATTACTCTCTCAAAGGCAGCATCATTATCTATATCAACTGATAATTTTGCATACGCCAAAGCATTTTTAATTTCCATTCTTTCATAGAATCTAACTCCGCCATAAATCCTATATGGAAGCTCTGCTCTTAAGATTGAATCCTCTATAATTCTTGACTGTGCGTTTGAACGATAAAGGATAGCTACTTCATTCAAGCTCCTCCCCTCATCTAGCCAAGATTTAACAATATCCACTATAAAGCTAGACTCATCCCTCTCATTGAAAGCTCGATAAATGTTAACTAAATCTCCATCTTTATTTTCAGACCAAAGTTTCTTCCCTAACCTCTCAGGATTATTTTCGATAATCGCATTTGCAGAAGATAGTATATTTTTGGTTGATCGGTAATTTTGTTCTAGTTTTATTGTACGGACATCCTTGAAATCTTTTTTGTATCTATTGATGTTTGTACTTTTTGCACCCCGCCAACTATAGATAGATTGATCATCATCTCCTACAACTGTCATGAATCCATCCTTGCCTAAAAGTTTTTTTAATAATAGATACTGAATTTCATTTGTGTCCTGAAATTCATCTACAAGAATGTGACTAAATCTATTTTGATAGTAATCAAGAATCTCTTTATTTGAGCTCAAAAGCTCATATGACCTTAGAAGAATTTCCGCAAAGTCTACTAACCCCTCCTGATTACAAACCTTTTGATATTCTTGCATGATATCTGCCATTTTTTCTTCAATGAAGGTAGCGTTTCTAGGAAGTCTAGCAATTCTTCGTCCTTCTTCTTTTTGGTTGTTGATAAACCATTGTGCCTGCGAAGGCTGCCAAGTTGAGTCATCTAAATTTAAGCTTTTAATAACTCTTTTTATGACTCTATTTTGATCTTCGGAATCTAAAATAGAAAAACTCTTAATTAAGCTTGCCTCATTCCAGTGTCTTTTTAGCAACCTATGAAATAAAGCATGAAAAGTTCCACACCACATTTGATTTAATTGTTGGCCCAAAATATTTTCAATTCTTCCCCTCATTTCCCTAGCTGCTTTATTTGTAAAAGTCACAGTCAGAAGTGACATTGGATTTACTTCCTTAACTTTGCAGAGCCAAGCTACTTTATGAGTTATTACTCTAGTTTTTCCTGAACCTGCGCCTGCAAGAATCAAGGAATATTGGGATTCATCAGATACTGCCTCTCTTTGAGGAGTATTCAGTTCATCTAAAATATATGAAACATCCATATCGTATTAGTTTAAGCTAAAGTAAGCTTTTAAATATAATAACAAATGAATAAATTTTCTGATTCTTTAGATCTCAGTTTACAAAAAGCTTTTGAAGTAATTGAGGACGGAGTATCTAATTCAAAAAGTTATTTCCATCATCCAACTCTAAATACTTTTGATGAAAATTTTATAGCATCAAGAACTGTTGTTTTAAGGGGGTTTGATAAAAACAAAAGAGTTCTAAGATTTCATTCAGACAAAAGATCGAAAAAAATTGATCAAATTGTTAAAAACTCAATTTCTACAGTGCATGCGTATGATCATGAGCAAAAAATACAAATTAAATTAAAAGGCGCTTCTGAAATTCATCATATGGATAATTATTCAAAAGAAGCGTGGGACCAATCTAGACCAATGTCAAAAGAATGTTATTCAGTTTCTGATGCACCGGGGAGGGAAATATCAGACCCAAGTGATTATGATCTAGATAAAAATTCCCTCGATGTCGAGAAAGGATATGAGAACTTTGTAGTAATCTTTTTTCATTTTTCTACGCTTGAATTTCTCTATCTACAAAGATCTGGGCATAGAAGATCCCTGTTCAATTGGAGTGCAGATAAAATTAGTAAGGCTTGGTTAATTCCTTAACGAATATCATAAACAAGGACTAGGACCGCTCCAAGCACTATGAACCCTATTCCCGAACTAACTAATAATCCAGGAAATTGCTGATATTTTATTGCGGCTAATGCAGCTATTAGGACAATTCCGACCCCCGACCATAGTGCATAGGCAATAGCAACTGGTATATGTTGGAAAGTTAAAGATAAAAAGTAAAAGCTTGCTGCATAACTGACTACAACAATTAAGTTTGGAACTGCTTTAGTGAAGCCATCTGTATCCCTCAAGTAAAGTGTTCCCACTACTTCTAGAACAATAGCCATAAGTAAATAGATGTAAGGCAACGGCATTACTTTTCTCCCAATATTTACCTTATTATTAAATACTTATTTTTTAGTTCTGTACACTAAAAATAAAAAGCGAGTTAGAATTAACTTATGAGTAAACATAAAGCGCTAAACATGTTCGGTAGATCAGGAAATCCTACTTTGAGTGATGCAACTTTTGCAGATTTTCAAGAGGTGGGTCAAAAAACCATGACGCTACAAGGAACAGTAAATAAAGTTGGGATTTTATTAACACTTGTGGTTCTAAGTGCTGCTTATACTTGGAATGTTTATTTTGTGACTGGTAGTCCAGGTGCATTAATGCCGATTGGATTATTTGGCGGAATGATATTTGCTTTAATTACCATATTCAAAAAATCCTGGGCAATGTATACGGCACCTATTTATGCAATTCTTCAGGGTTTATTTCTTGGAGGCATTTCAGCAATATTTGAAAACCAATATCCAGGAATTGTTATTCAAGCAACTGGTCTTACTTTCGGTACCTTGGCTTCGCTATTAATTTTATACAAAACAGGAATTATTCAACCCACTGAAAATTTTAGACTTATGGTGGTGTCAGCTACGATGGGTATAGCAGTGCTTTATGTTGTCAGCTTTATAATGAGTCTTTTTGGATCATCTATAGGCTTCATACATTCAAATGGTATCTTTGGGATAGGTTTTAGTTTGTTCGTAGTTGCAATAGCCGCTTTAAATCTTGTTTTAGACTTTGATTTCATAGAAGAAGGCTCAGAAAAAAATGCGCCAAAATATATGGAGTGGTTTGGGGCTTTTGCTTTAATGGTGACACTTATTTGGCTATATTTAGAAATGCTAAGACTGCTTGCAAAATTACGAAGCAGATAGTGTCATTTAGTTCAATTTTTTTTATTTTTCTTACAGTTGTATCACTAGCAATATTTTTTTTCTTTGGTCGCTTAAGAGCGTCTGAAAAGCAATTGAATCGCTCCAATAGAATAGATTGGACAGATAGAAGATATGAGGTTATCAAATATATTTTGCTTATTCTTTTTTTAGCAATAGGTATAGCTCTTTTAGTAAGAAACTTTATCTAAAATATTCCCTAAATAGTAATAACAAACTAAATGATAACTACTGACGTCTTAATAATTGGTGGAGGAGCTGCCGGCTTAACTGCAGCTTTAGAACTAAGCGAATCTCATGAAGTCACCTTAATCTCAAAGGAAACCATAGTTGACAGTTCTACATGGTATGCCCAAGGAGGTATTGCAGCTGTTTTAGCTGAAGAAGATACTATCGAAGAGCATGTAAAAGACACAATTAAGGTCGGAGACGGCATATGCGATATTGATGCGGTTAGATATTGCATTTCTGAAAGTAAAGAAGCTATAGAATGGCTTGGTAAAATGGGCGTGAATTTTACTAAAGATTTAGTCACTAATAAATTGCACTTATCAAGAGAAGGTGGACATTCTCAGAGAAGAGTAGCTCATTCTAAAGATACCACTGGAAAAGAAGTCTCTGATTCTTTGATAAAACAAGTAAGAAAAAAGAAGAACATTAAAATTTTTGAAAATCATCTTGCTGTTAACTTGATTACCAAAAGAAAAAAATGTCTTGGAGCATACGTTTTCGACAAACAAGATGAAAAAGTTATTACTATTAGATCGAGCTCACTGATTCTAGCTACTGGAGGCGCCAGTAAAGTCTATCTATACACAAGCAATCCCGATGGAACAAGTGGAGATGGAATAGCTTTAGGCTGGAGAGCGGGATGTATCTTATCCAATTTAGAATTTAACCAATTTCATCCTACTTGTTTATACCACCCTGATGCTAAATCTTTTCTGATTAGTGAGGCTTTAAGGGGAGAGGGAGCTAGATTACTTAATCACAATAATGAAAGGTTTATGGCCAATTACGATGGTAATGAAGAATTAGCACCAAGGGATGTTGTAGCTAGGTCTATTGATGAAGAGATGAAAAAAACAGGAAAAAATAATATGTACCTAGATATTAGCCATAAACCAAGAGATGAAATTATTAAGTCTTTTCCTGCAATTTACAAAAAATGTCTGACGTTTGGGTTTGATATCACCAAGGAAAAAATTCCTATAGTTCCAGCTGCCCACTATACATGTGGCGGCATAAAAACTGGTTTGAACGGAGAAACCAATATTAAGAATCTTTATGCAATTGGAGAGACATCTTGTACAGGTCTACATGGCGCAAATAGAATGGCAAGTAATTCTCTTCTTGAATGCATAGTTTTTGCTAAATCTGCTGCAAAGCATATTAAGAACAACATTGAAGAGAATACGGAAACGCTAAAAGAATGGGACGATTCTAAAGTTATTAGATCTGGAGAGAATGTTTTAATTACTCATAATTGGGACGAAACCAGAAGGCTAATGTGGGATTATGTAGGAGTAGTTAGAACCAAGGATAGATTAGATAAAGCTAAGAAAAAAATTCAAGCGATAGAGAAAGAAGTTAATAGCTTTTACAAAAGTTATGAATTGAGTTCTGATTTTATTGAATTGAGAAACCTTGTATTGGTTGCAAGGCTCATAATTGAGAGTGCTATTTTAAGAAAAGAAAGTAGAGGGCTTCACTTCAATACTGATTATCCTGCAAAACTAAAAAAAGCAGAATCTTCTATCATCTCTCAAGAATTAACTAAGATTCTTTAATTAGATCCCTCATAGAAAGAACGCCCACCAGTTTTTCATCTTCCATGACTGCAAGATGTCTTATTTGATTTTCTATCATAGAATCTAAGGCGTCTGTTTTTGTACATGATGGGGTGACACTAATTATATGCCCTGACATAATTTCACTTACTGGATTTTTCAGGCAATCAATTCCTTTTCTAGAAATAAGCTCTATGACATCCCTTTCGGTTATTATGCCCTCTAAATCTTGTGGATCATTGCTTACAGAACAATAAACTAATAAAGCACCAATCCTGTTTTTATCCATTAATGAACAGGCTTCCTCTATGGAGGCGTCCTTAGATATTGCAAAAATTTCCCAATATCTTTGATTTAAAAGTAATGATTCTATAGTTTCTGACATTAAAAATTATAATAATTATGATTTATAGCCCTTATTTTGTTTATAATACTGAAAATCTAGGAGATTAAAAAATGATATTTTATAAAGGACTTAAATTCTTTTTGATTTTGTCAATTACTTATGGGCTAAGTGGATTGGTTTATGCTGATAGAGGTTTTATTACTGTTGATGGAAAAAACGTGGAAATGGATGTTGAAAGACAATATCAAGCTCCAGCAAGCTATCCAAGAAAGGCTCTAAGACTTGCTAAAGAAGGTTATGTTATTGTGGAATTTGACGTTGGAGCAGACGGATCTGTAATTGATCCTTTTGTTCTTGAAGGGGAACCAGCAGGATTATTTGACAGAGCAGCAATGAAATCTATAAGAAAGTGGATCTATCAACCGCCAATATACGAAGGTGTTCCCGTACAGGTGAATGATGTCCAAGTGAAACTAAGTTTCAGGGTTCAGTAACTGGCTTTTCTCTGCGCATAAATGCGTATTAGAACAGTCTTAATTCTAATCAGTCTGGCAGGAAACCTCCTGCTGGCTGCATCGCTTTACTTTCTATTTACTTATAAAGAAGACACGCAAAGATCTTTTGCCAACGAGTCCCTTGTCTCTACATATGAGGCTGCATGGTTCCAGACTTTGGAAACATCTTTTGATGCGATTTCTGCTTGGCTACCAATAACCGGAGAACGAGGAAATTTTTGGGACCCAGATAATCCTATTTTCCCAGAAGAAGAACTATCTTCACCTGAAGATACTTATGCAAATCCTCTAATACAATTCATTATTGATAAAAATAAGGGGGAAGCAGGATACTTGCTAGATTTGATGTTTGAATTTGATTTGGATGAAGGTAATTTAAGTTATGTAAAGGCTTATTATCCTGATGGAGAAAGATTCTATTGCACTAGTGCACTAGATTTATCAGGCATAGACCCTTGTAATCCTCAGGCAAAAGCTGAATATCAAGAAGATTTAGAAGTCTTTTTAAACGATTCAAGCAAACGCCCAAGGAGATCATTACAAAAAATTATAGATAAAAGCGAGAAAGAAATATCAACCCTCAACCAAACAATGGCATTTCCAATTAAAGCTTTTGCTAGAAAAGCTGAAGCTATAATTGTAATGGGTATAGATGTAAGGAAATCCATGGAGACCTTTGGGGATGAATTCGAGTTAGTAAGTGCTGTACAAACTCCAGAAGGAATTATTTCCTTAGGGGAGGATTATGCTAGATATGAATCTGGTCTTGAGCAGGATGATAGTGCTAATTTTGGAATTACTAATATCAAAGCACATGTTGATCAGGCAAATATTAATCTAGAAGCTTTTGGTAATAGAACTTCAGCTAGAGACCCTAATCTTGGCTCTTTGATTACTATTCTGCCTTTAAGCTCATATTTATCCTCTGATAAAGCTCAGTTTTTTATTTTTAGGGATGAGAGTCAGAGTATTGCTCAAGAAAGTACTATTCTCGCTACAATCTATTTCATCATCGTTTCTGTCATTTTAGTAGTAATTCTTTTAACTGCTGTATTTTCTGCTAGTGTCTTTGGAGGGGTCAACAAAGCCATTGAAGTTTTACAAGCTCTCACAAGCGGAGACTTAAACAAAACAATGCCTCAAAGAAGAGGCTTATTTAGATCAGAAGAAGATGAAGTTGGAGAATTAGCAAAAGCTCTAGAAATTTATAGAGGCCATCTTAATGAAATGGAAACAATAAGAGCAGAGCAAGCTAGAAGAAGAAAGGAAAGAGACTCCGCGATTATTGAAAAAATGAGTATTTTAGCTGATGAGCTGGAGGGGGATTCAAGAACTTTAATCCTCAATGACATTAACAAGATGCAATCTCTTGCTCAAGAAAGCTCACAAGATAAGGGTGAAGAGGCATCGGTTGAATTAATGACAGTTGCTTTTACAAGAATGGCAGATGAAGTACAGGTGCTTATTGATACCAGAACAAAGGAAATGGAAGAGTCTAGGGATGAAGCATTAGAGGCTAATGAACAGAGAAGTAAATTTTTTGCAAATATGAGTCATGAACTAAGAACGCCCCTCAACGCAATTTTAGGTTATGGAGAGATGCTCTATGAAGAATGTGAGGATTTAGGTTATGAAGATCTTCTTCCTGATTTACAGAAGATTACTTCAGCAGGAACTCATCTACTTTCACTTATTAATAATATTTTAGACCTTTCAAAAATAGAATCTGGAAAAATGGAGTTGTATTTGACTAGCTTTGAAATAGAAAAGGTAGTTGAGACTCTACGAGACATAAATGCACCATTGGCAACTAAAAATGACAATGGCTTTAAAATCAATGTGCAAGATGCGATAGGCTCTATGACACAAGATGAAACTAAGCTAAGGCAATGTGTTACGAACTTTTTGAGCAATGCATTTAAATTTACTAAAGGCGGCTTAGTAACTCTAGACGTCTTCTCTCTAGAAAAAGATGGAGAAGATATGATTGAGTTTAAAGTAACTGATAATGGCGATGGAATGAGCGAGGAAGGAGTTGCCAAGGTGTTTGAAGAGTATGAACAAGCGGAAAGGTCTACTTCGGCGACGCATGGAGGTACAGGTCTGGGCTTACCTATAAGTAAGCGATTTGCAGAGTTAATGGGCGGAGGAGTAAGTGTGACGAGTGAAAAAGGCGTAGGCTCTGTATTTAGTATTTTTATACCTAGAATTTGTGAAGATCAAGAAGAAGTAGAAAATGAAGAAATTGGAAGCCTCCAGGGAGAAAATATATGTGTCTTAATTGATGATGATATCGCCATGCATGATTTGATTAGAAGAACTGTAAAAAAAGCGGGAATGACGCTTATTGGTGCTACTAATGGAGAACAAGGACTTAACATGATAAGAGAAGCTAAGCCAAAACTTATTCTGTTAGACGTCTTGATGCCTGGAAGAGATGGATGGTCTATTTTGAAAGAATGTAAATCAGATGCAGAAATAAAAGATATACCTGTTGTGATGGTTTCTCAAATGTCTCAAGAGTCCCTTGCATTTTCTTTAGGTGCAGACGACTATCTCACAAAGCCGATCGACAGAGACAAATTTCTTAAAATTGTCCAAGAATTAACTGGCTCGTTTAAAGATAACAATAAAATATTGATTGTCGACGACGACGAGAATACAAGAGATATTTTAGGTAGAGCTTTGGAGGACTCAGGATACGAGGCTTTTTTAGCTAAAGATGGAAAGGAAGGCTTGGATAGCTTATCGGTGAATCCTGCTTTAATTGTCTTAGATTTAGAAATGCCTAGAATGGATGGCTTTGAATTTTTAGAAAAGTTTGTAGAAATGGAATTTGAGCAAAAGCCTAGTGTGGTGGTCTATTCTGGAAAAAATTTATCTGAAGTTCAAGAAGAGCTGTTGAGCAATAACGTTGATGGACTAATTAAGAAAGATGAAGTGTCTATTAATCATCTGCCTTCTTTAGTGACTAAACTTTTGACCTAGTTAAGAGATTTTAGCTTCAATCTTTTCCAAAAGCCTTTTGAAATCAACTGGTTTAGTATCGAAGTCATCTGCCCCACATTCTAATGCTTTTTGTTTATCATGTTCCATCGCATGAGCTGTTAAAGCTATGATGGGAATACTTGATATTTCAGGATCAGCTTTCGCTTTTATGGTTGCTTCCCAGCCATCTAATACTGGCAACCCCATATCCATTAAAACTAAATCAGGATTTTCTGATTTCATTTTAGATAGGCCCTCTTCTCCATCGATGGCAAAAATAACTTCAAAATCCCTTCGAGTTAGCCTTCTTCCTAACATATCGCGATTCATCTCGTTATCTTCTACATATAGTATTTTTTTCATACACTCTCCTAAATCAGTCAAATACAAACTGATCTCTTCCCCCTTCTTTTGCTCTATAGAGCCTCTCATCAGCTAAGTTAATAAGATCTTCTTCATTATTAACTTCTGATGAGTCTATAACTCCTCCACTAATAGTAATATTAATTTCCTTACCTTGGAAGGGTATTGATAAATTAATTACTTTTTGTCTTAATTCTTCACAATATTTTTTTATATCTTTGTTTTCTGTGTCTTCTATTACCGCAATAAACTCTTCGCCACCTACTCTGCCAACAATATTTTGACCACAAAAATCATTTAGCGTTTTAGCAAAAGAGATTAAGACTTCATCTCCACCTGGGTGGCCGTATGTGTCATTAACAGATTTAAAGAAATCAATATCCATGGAAATTAAATTGAAGGCATTACCTTTTTCAACTAATTTTGAAAAACAATCATTAATCTTATCGAAAACTACCTTCCTATTTGCAATGCCAGTTAAAGGGCATGTTGTAGCTCTTATATTTAGCTCATTCAAGAGTTCCTGTTCACGAGACCTGAAATATTTTGCTTCCAAACTAGCTACAGACTTAGCCATTAATATTGTGCCATTTAGTGGTTTTGGTAAGTAATCTGAAGCGCCTAATTTAATACATTTAGCTGTGCTGTCGACATCATTGAATGCTGAAACCATAATTATAGGTAAATCTTCTTTGTCATGGTCTGCTCTGAAAGTCTTCAATAATTCAAGACCATTTATATCCGGAAGCATTACATCTAATAAAATAAGGTCGGGAGTTTTTTTATTAACTTCTTCTATTGCGGTTGTTCCGTCAAGGGCAACTCTACATGAGAGTCCATTTTGAGTTAATCTTCTTTCTAATACTTCACAGTTTGTTTTATTATCGTCAACAATTAAGATATCTGCTTTTTTTAAATGATCATCAATTTCAAGGCTATAATCAATGTCTCCAAGAGATCTGAATAAGGATTCTGCATTTTGAATTTGGCCCTGTTCAGAATCTTCTATAGATTTTTCATTTAAATCTCCTTTGATAAAGTCAACAAATCTTTCTATGGCAGTTTCTGTTTCTCTGGATAACGTTAAAATAGTATTAAGATCTTTAATACATTCTGCTGATAAGTCATCTTCAAAATCCTCAATTAGAATTTCACTATATCCAATAATTGCATTAAGCGGAGTTCTAAGATTGTGTCTAAGCTCAGAATATTCTTTTGAAGATTTTGTTTTTTTATCAGAAGCAGTGTTTTCCTTAAATGCTTCGTCATATTGACTTAAAAGTTTTTCCTCAGCTTCTTTAATCTGGCTTAGTTCTGAAGATATTTCTAGGTTATTTTTGGACGCGAATTGTTCAACTAAATCTATGTATTGCTCTATGGCTTCGGCAGGTGCAGAAAACTCTTGTCTTATTTGTGCCAATAATATTTTTTCTGCGCCTTTTGAAGGCTTATCTAATGAAGCCACTAGAATCCCTCCTTAAAATCTTCTAAAAATTGAGGTCTATGATGATAGTATCCTTGCCCTCTAGGGCAACCTAGATCCTTAAAAGTGTTTTCTTGCTCGAGAGTTTCAATACCTTCAGCTAGCATGTTAAGTTTCATATTTTTACAAATACTTACTACAAATCGAACTAACTCTTGCGTATCTTGTTCGTTAACAGTGGCTGAAAAAGCTTTATCTAACTTCACTAAGGTAATAGGTAAATCTCTTAAATAACTTAAAGAGGAATACCCAGCACCAAAATCGTCAAGAGCAAGCGGTATGCCTTCGTCTTTTAACTTCTCAAAGTATTCCGCTGCCTTTGCCCTATCTTCTAGCTCTGCAGTTTCTGTAATTTCTAAACCCAATTCTCCTGGCTTGATTTCGTTTTCTTTAACAAAGTCTAAAATTATCTTACAAAAGTTGTCTTGCATTACTGTATATGCAGAGACATTTAGAAAAACCGTGAAGTCCTCAAGATTTTCTTCTCTTTTATAAAGAAAAATTTCCTTCAATTTTGTTAGAGAAGCCAATACCACCAAAGAAAAGAGGCTCTCACCTTCAACTAAGGGGATTAATCTGTCATTAGGTATTATATTTCCTGACTCATCTTTTAATCTTAAGAGAGATTCAACTCCAAGAATTTTCCCTGTCTCTAAGTCGTATTGGCGTTGATATGCCATGTCTATTCGGTTGTACTCAAGACAAGCAATGGTTTCCTTTAAGGCATCTAAAGCATCTTCTGATTTGGCTAATACTTCAATGAGAAAAAAAGATGAGTCTTTGTCGAAAGGTATCTCATGAACTCTAGACCTCAAGAAGAATTTGATCTTCCTTAAGGTCATTTCTAAATCTAATTGAAAAGAAGAGGCTATTTCTTGTATCTTTTTTGTCTTCACATGTGATGCTAAAGAAGCAAGGGAAATGTCTGATAAATCTTTAGTATCAAATACGTATTCTGCCGAATTGTTAATCCACTCTATTCCAGAATTTTTGTCATAAATTAAATATGGGCTGGGATGGTGTTGCAGCGATTTAATTAAGTATTTTGCTTGTTGGCCTTTAATTACCGTCATTTTCAATTATTTCATCCACAATTTTTACAAAACCATCATTGAAAGTGTCTCTCATAAAAGACCATAGTTTTAAATGATGTTCAGATTTAAAAAGAGTACTAAAAGACTTTACATAACCTTCCCATTCTTCTTCATCTATCATACCGATTGTATATTGATAATGTTGATTCTCTCTTGATCTAAGCATGATAGAAAAGTAAGACAAATAAGCTGCATCTTCTTCTTTGGTGAGCTCTTCATTATTTCTTAATTTTAGTTTTATTTTAACCATGCTTTTTTTCATGCCTGCCATAGCTATTTGCTGATGGCTATCGGCGACATTCTGCCTAGCATTTGCTCTAGCAACTCTGTTTTGCTCTCGCATTTCCTTTATTAAATAATATATAGACGCAAGAGCACCAACGGCAGCAAACCCAGTCAAAATACTACTTAAATATTCAAGAAAAAAAGCCATATTAAAAAATCCGGACGTTTAGGATAATTGTTTTGAAAAATTAATGAAATAACTTTTTTATTTTTTTTATTAGAACTCTAGAGAGGCCATTTCCTGACAAACTTTATTGAACTCAGATATTGTATCTTCAACTATTTTCTTTACTGGCATAATTTCGTTAATTAGTCCCGCAGACTGCCCCGTTAGAGCTGGCGCTGCATTTAAGTCTCCTCCAAAATAAAGATCTTTTATGTTTGCCATAGCGGACATTTCCATTACGCCTGCCTCATAAATTTTACTCGTAAATTCAGTTTTTAAGGCTCTGATACACGGCTTAGATTTTTTATTTAAAATCCATGTATCAGATTCTTTTGATTCCAAAATTTTATCCTTCCAATTTTGATGAACTGGGCTTTCACTGCTTGAAACAAATCTTGTACCCATTTGAATACCCTCAGCCCCTGCAGCAAAGGCCGCTGCCATTCCGATACCATCAGCAATTCCCCCAGCCGCTATAATGGGTAAGTCCATTTCTTTTTTAATAGATTGAATGAGCACATGAAGACCTATTTCTTCTGGATTCTTAAAACCCCCTCCTTCCGTACCTTCAACAACCAATCCATCCACTCCAGCATTAAAAGCTTTTTTAGCTCCCTCTAAAGAAGGCACCGCATGATAAACAGTAATCCCTGCGTCTTTAAGAATTCCAATATATTTTGCAGGATCTCCTGCTGAAGTTGTCACAAAATTTATTCCTTGTTCTACAACTAAATCAACCATACTTTCATCTTTCAAGAATAAAAGCGGCAAGTTGACTCCAAAAGGTTTGTTTGTCAGCTCGCTCATCTTTAAAATCTCGGTCTTGCAGTTTTCAACTTCTCCAGACGATGTCTCTATGATGCCAAAAGCTCCTGAATTTGATACAGCTGAAGCCAATTGACTTCTTGCAATCCAACCCATAGGCGCTTGGATAATTGGGTATTTACATCCTAAATGCTCTAAAACTCTATTCATTTTTTATCCTATTCTTTATTCTGTGTTCTTCAACAATGATAAACACTATAATCAATAAATAAAGCTTAAACTAACTGTGACGGAATTAGAAAAAAAAGTATTTTATGCAGAAGCAAATTATTCTGAAGAAGAAATAGAAGCTGTTGTAAAAATTTTAAAAGAAAACAGACTTGCCTTAATGGCAGGAGAGCATGTTAAGAACCTAGAGCAAGAAGTTTCTAAATTATTTAATAAAGATTTTGGCTTAATGACTAATAGCGGCTCATCAGCAAATCTTTTAGGAGTGTTATCTCTCCAGCTTCCTAAAAACTCTAGAGTAATCACGCCCTCTCTTACTTTCTCTACAACTGTTTCTCCGATTGTTCAAAGTGATTTAATACCTTTGTTTATAGATGTCGAAAAAGAGACAATGCAAATCGATACAAAGTTGTTGCATAATCTACCTCTTGATGAAGTCTCCGCTATTTGCGTACCTAATTTGATTGGAAACATAGCTAACTGGGAAGAAATCTATAATTTTTCTAAGGAAAATAATCTCAAAGTCATAGAAGACTCTGCAGATACTATAGGCTATGAATACAAAACAGATGTAAAAAACTGGGCAGATGTTTCGACTACAAGTTTTTATGCATCTCACGTTGTAACTGGAGCTGGTTTTGGAGGAATGACCTGTTTTAACGATAAAGAAAATTATGACCTTGCCTTATCCTTAAGAGGTTGGGGAAGAAGATCTTCTTTATATGGGGAAACAGAAGACTATGAAAGAAGGTTTAGCGCAAAGATAGATAATCTTGATTATGATGACAAATATATATTTGATGACATAGCTTATAATTTTCTACCTTCTGAAATATCGGCTGCTTTTGCTCTGATTCAGTTAAAACATTTAGAAAAAAACCTAAAAAATAGGTTGGAAAATTATAATTACCTTAAGAAAAATCTTACTGATAAGACAAACTTTTTTGTACCCTCCTCTTACGATAACGTTGAAACTGGATGGTTAGCATTTCCTTTAATCTTGCAAAATGATTTAGCAGATAAAAGAAAAGGTATGCAAATCTTCCTAGAAAAAGCAGGCATTCAGACTCGTACCATATTTACTGGAAACATCATGAGACAGCCTGTGGCTAAAAAGTTTAAGTGGGAAAGCCACGGCACTTTTGAAGTAAGTGATGAAATCATGAAGTCAGGGATTTTGCTTGGTTGTCATAACCGACAGACAAAGGAAAAGCTTGATTACACTATAGAAAAACTCTTTGAAGCAGAAAGTTGTCTGAAATAATTCATACTACTGGGATTACAGGCTTTATTGGAAGAAACCTTCTTCCAGCTCTATTAGAAAAATATGAGACAGTCGTTAATCATAAAAGGCTTTCCTCTAAAAGTAGATATACCTTGTATACATCAAATGGCAAAGAAGATATGGATGAAGATATTTATCTATCCGATTTACCAGGAATGAATAAGCCTTCAACGCTATTGCATCTTGCCACGCTCTATAATCCTAAGCCAAAAAATGAGGAAGAGAAGGCAAAAATAAATGAGGCAAATTATCTCTTCCCAAAAAGTATTGCGTCTGGATTCAAGAAAGTGATTTCAATATCTAGTTATAGTCAGTTATTAGATAAAGAGTACCAAAATTTTTATTCAGAAACCAAAACGTGGTTTAACGAATGGTGCGAGCCTAGAGTTGATGATCTAGTGAAAGTTTATCTGTTTGATAGCTTTGGCTCGGGAGATACAAGAAATAAGGTAGTGGATGCTTTTATAAAAAGCTCTATTGCTTCAGAGAATATTCAAATTCCAGAGACAGAAATTAATATAAATCTAACAGAAGTATCTGAAATAGTTGAAGGGATTATAAATGCCATAGATTTACCGGGAGGAGACTACTCAATAAAATCTGAAAACGATATTTCTATAGAGAGTCTGGCAAAAAAAATAATAGAAATAGAACCTACGAAGACACAAATAATTAAAAGCGGATCATCAACGAACTTACTGGATAAAATAAATACCCTGCCTGAAAATATTTATAAAAAGGTAATGAATTCAAATCTGAACGACCAATTAAAAAGAAGATTTAATGAAATTAAAGCAGCCTAAAGTTTTTAAGAGTTTTTTCAATCCTTTTCCTGATAACAGGGGGTTTTTAACTGCTATTGATATAGAAAAAATTGAAAATAAAACGGGAATTAAATTTATTTACCAACTTATCTCTCTTAGCAAGACTAAATTTACGTTCAGGGGAATGCATTACCAAAAAACGCCAAAGGAACAAAATAAGGTGGTAGCTGTTCATAGCGGAAAATTGACAGACTACGTGGTGAAACTATCAGAAAAATCTTTTTCAAAAGTTCTTAAATTTGAACTTGAAGCAGGAGATGTAATAGTTATTCCTAAAGAATATGCACATGGATTTTTATCTAAAACTGATAATGTTGTCATTCAATACTTCATGGATGAGAAATTTTCAGTACGCCATTATTCTGGCTTAAATGCAACAAAATTCATTAAAGAGGAATTTCCTAAAAAGAAAATTGTTATTTCACAAAAAGACAAACAGCTGACTGATTTGCTTATTAAAGATTAACTTAATTCTTAATTAAGTTAATTAAATACTCCCCATAATAGTTCGTTAGTAAAGGTTGCGCTAATTTCTGTAGTTCTTCTGAAGTTATTAACCCTTGTCTGTAAGCAATTTCCTCCGGACAACTAACCATCTGTCCTTGTCTCTTTTGTATGGTTTCAATAAAAAGGCCTGCCTCCTGTAAGCTCTCATGGGTTCCTGTGTCTAACCAAGCGTATCCTCTATTCAAAATCTCTACATTTAGTTTTCCTTGTTCTAAATAATTAAGATTTACATCTGTAATTTCTAATTCTCCTCTATTTGATGGTTTTAAGGATTTTGCAATATCTATAGCCTTTTCATCATAAAAATATAATCCAGTAATTACATAATTACTCTTAGGGTCTTTTGGTTTTTCCTCGATACTAAGCGCCTTATTATTTTTATCAATTTCAATGACTCCATACCTCTGTGGATCATTTACATGATAGGCAAATACTGTTGGCTCACTTCTAGATGAAGCATTTTTTAATTTTTTTTCTAAGTCCGCCCCAAAAAATAAATTATCTCCCAAAATTAGGGCGCAAAGACTATTTCCTAAAAACTTCTCAGCTATAACCAATGATTGGGCAATCCCATCTGGGGTATCTTGAGTTTCGTATGAAAAATTTATCCCCCATTGACTGCCATCACCTAACAATTCAGTAAATTTATTATTGTCTTCAGGAGTTGTGATAATCAGAATGTCTTTTATACCTGCTAGCATCAAAGTGCTTATTGGGTAATAAATCATTGGTTTATCGTAGACAGGTAAAAGTTGCTTGGAAATAGTTTTAGTTACAGGGTAAAGACGTGTTCCTGAGCCGCCTGCTAAAATAATTCCTTTTCGATTTAATTCTGTCATCTTTTTTTAAGATTTTAGCTTATTCAAATACCACTCAACTGTTTTTCTTAAACCAGAATCAAAGTTTTCCGTTGGCGTCCAACCTAATGCATTAGTTATTTTAGAAATATCCAGGCCATATCTGAAATCATGACCCTTTCTGTCTTCAACAAAAGTGATTTGCTCTCTATAGGATTTTTTATCTTCTTTCGGCTTTAGTTCATCAAGAAGTTCGCAGATTTTTTCTACTACCTGAATATTAGAAAGTTCGTTGTTTCCTCCAATATTATAGGTTTCGCCAATAATGCCTTGAGATAAAACTAATTCTAACGCTTCACAGTGATCTTTCACAAAAAGCCAATCTCTAATATTTTTTCCATCTCCATATAAAGGAAGTTCTTTCCCTTCCAGACAGTTTTTTATCATCAAGGGAATTAATTTTTCTTCATGTTGGAACGGTCCATAGTTGTTCGTGCAGTTAGTGGTAATGGCAGGAAATTGGTAAGTTTCATGCCAGGCTCTAACTAAGTGATCTCCAGAGGCCTTTGATGCTGAATAAGGACTATTTGGTAAATATGCATCTGCTTCTATAGACTTAGGATCATTTAAGTTTAAAGATCCATATACCTCATCTGTAGATATTTGAATGTATCTAAATTTCTCCTTTTTTTCCTGATTTAAACCTTCCCAAAAACTGTGAGCTGCTTTGAGTAAAGTATGGGTGCCATTAATATTTGATGAAACAAACTTATCGGGGTTTTCAATTGATCGATCAACATGACTTTCCGCTGCAAAGTTTATTAGAGCCCTTGGCTCATTCTCATTTAATAAAGCAACTACTAGATCTAATTCAGTAATTGAGCCTTGTACGAAACAGTATCTTTTATCAGATGAAATTTCTGATAAGTTGTCTTGATTTGCCGCATAAGAAAGATTATCTAAATTTAAGAGCTCCTCTTCATTGTTTGTAAGCCAATGATGAATAAAATTAGCTCCAATAAAACCTGATCCGCCCGTTACTAAAATCATTTTAATTTTCTTTAAGAGCTAAAAAAGTACCTCTAAGAAAATAGATGTACTTGAATCTTTTTCTTCTAGAAAAAATCATTTGAATAGAGATTAGCTGTATTAATGATAAAAACAAGCACTTTATTTTATAGCTTTGTACTTTATGCTTTTTCATTGCATACACTCTTGACCATCCCATATGGAAGCCTTTTAGCTTTGCTATCTCTTCATTCCTGTCTGTTGAGCTACCGCCCTTATGCGTGATGAGTGAATTTGGAACATAAAATAAAGGCCCTTCTTCAGCTCTTAATCTCAGAGAAAGATCATCATCCTCATGATACAAAAAGATACTTTCATCAAAGCCACCAACTTTTATAAATATCTCTTTTTTTATAAAAATGGCAGCTCCTGCCATAATTGGTATCTCTGATAAAACTTTTGGGGGATTTCTCAACCATTCTTTTCTGCTTAACAGAACTGAGCGGCGCTTAAAACTTTCTTTTCCTTTTGAGTTCAAAATTTTAGGAGCAATGGCTGCGGCGTTAGGCTTTGTTTTGTATGCCTCAAAAAGATTTTCTATACAATTTTTTTCTAATATCGTATCCGGATTAATAAAAAACAAAAATTCTTTGGTAGCTGCTTCAGCTCCCAGATTACAGGCTTTACCAAAACCAATATTTTGATTTTGTTTTAATTCAATATAAGGTCTTATTTCTTGTAATCCTTTTGCAAGAATTTCTGAAGCATTATTTACTATGATTAATTCACAATCAGAAGGGATTGATGGTAGTAAATTGAATAAAGCTTTTTCGCTTTTATAACTTACAACTACAACTGAAACATTTGAAATTTCGGACATATTAGGGCGTTATAAAATAAAAGGAATAACCCTCGCTTTTACCCTTTTACAGTAGTCTTCATACCCATCTAAATCCTTCATTAGAGCTTCTTCTTCTACTTTGATTCTTGATCTTAATGCCATAGCCAAAAAACAAATGCTTAGAGTTAATGAGAGGTAAGTTCCCATCCAGATATTAACCCCAATGATAAACAGTATAAATCCCGTATACATAGGGTGTCTGACTAAAGCATATGCCCCAGTATCAATTACTATTTGACCCCTTGATTCTTGAATATTAACAGTTGTCTCTGCAAACTCATTAGCGCTCAAAGCCGCCATGAGAAAAAGCATGCCAAGAATGTAAATTACGAGGCCTGAATTTTTTATCCAGCCACTAAAAGCAGTTGATAACTCTAGATGAAAAACATCGATAGGGCTCAAAGCAAGTCCGACCAAAATGGCAGAAAACATTAATATTGTTGCCAGCTTGTCTTCTTGAGGTTGAGCTTCGGGCTCGTAATTTAATCTTGCTTCAATGCTTGCTGGCTTTATGATCAGTAAATATATGCAGGCGATTATAGATATGAAATAGTGAATAGAAACCCATAACAAGGCATCAGGCCAATCAATCCTCCAAGCAGGTAAATATATTAAAAAAGCCAGTATAGCTGTTTGAAGTGTCACTCCTAATATAGTTTTAATCCACAACATAATTCTCTCCCAAGCTTTTTATGTTAACGCCTAAAAGCTAAGAAGTCTCCAATTGCATAAGAAAGCATGATTAAAAAATATATAACTGTAAATAACGTCAAATCTATATTTCCTAAAAAGAAGTTAGCTAAAAAGAAAACACACCAAACTGTCTTATATAATCCTTGGAACCCAGCGATGGGAGCGTATTTATCCGGAGACCCTAAAGTCAGTAATGCCATTAAAGCAAATGATAAAAAGACCGAAGCAATATACATGTCTCCTAACATCAATGTATTTGTAGGAGCTTCTAGCAACAAACTCAAGGCTTGAGGATAAAACAAATGTATCAGTCCAAATCCACCTGCTCCTAATAAGGTGAAATACTGCATAAATTTTAATATCCTCGGGTTGTAATGACTAAATGACGGAATTCCAAACATTTTTTCTCCCAAAAATTAAAATTAGTTCTACTAATAATAATTTATTAGTTATGCTTTAACAAAAATTCTTCTACAGCCTCTGCAAAGATATCATTTTTATCTCCTGCTACCATATGAGCTGCCTCAGCTATTTCTCTAAATTCCGCATGAGCTACTGTATTAAGAAAAAAATTTTTATCCTTTTCTGTAAGGACATCACTTAAGGCTCCTCTTATTAGTAAAACAGGAATTTTTAACTCTTTTGCAGCTCCTTCTAAATAACCGAAATACTTTTCAATATCCGCGCCTTTCCTGCCTTGAAGAAATTTTGGGTCCCAATGCCAGTAAAATCTTCCATCCTCTTTTTTTCTTAGATTTTTATTCAATCCGGATAAATCTTTTGGTTTTTTTCGATGTGGTAAAAAATCAGATATGTACTGAGCAGCTTCTTCTAAAGAAGCAAAGCCACCACTTGCAGATTGCATAAAAGAAACTATTTTGTCAGACCCTTCTTGATCTGGATAAATTCCTATGTCTACCATAGTCAAACTCTTGCATAATTTTGAATCTTCGTTATCTCCTGCAAGCGAAAGAGATGTCATTCCTCCCAAAGAAGCACCCACTAGATTAGCAGGTTTTCCGACAGAGCGAATTATAGATATCAAATCTTTTCTATGCGCGTGAATAGTATAGTCCCCCTGTTTTGACCAAAAACTGTCCCCATGCCCTCTTAAATCATAGGCTATTACATAAAAGCCATGCTGAGCAATTTTCTCTCCTGCTTCTGCCCAAGCAAATCTTGTTTGTCCCCCACCATGAAGAAAAATGACTAAGGGATCTTTTTTGCTTCCCCAAATAGAAGCTGCAATATTTTCTCCATCTTCGTTTTCAAAGAAATCTGGCATTCATCATTTCCATTTTGTAACGAACTTTGAAGAATCCATTGTGGGGATTTTTTTTTGTTTTCCTGAAACAGTGCCTACATAAAGATAGCCAAGTACTCTGTGATTTTCATCTAGATCTAAATATTTTGCTATTTTTTCATTCAACGCAAACTTTCCTGTTCTCCAAATACCCGCATAATCCATTGAGTGTAAAGCCAAGAGTACATTCTGAGCCGCAGCAGCAGTTGAGAGCATCTGTTCTATTTCAGGAACCTTAGGGTGTTCTTTAACCTCTGTAATTAAAATTATAATCATTGGCGCCCTAAAAGGAGCTTCCTTATATCTTTGAAGAATTTCAGGCGTGATATTTTCTAAATTTTCTTCAGCATATTTTTGAAAAATTTTTGAAAGCTTTTTTAATCCATCTCCAGAGACCTCAATAAATCTCGTTGGTCTTTGCCAAGCATGATCTGGGGCTCTTAAACCCGCCTGATATACAAGCTCCATTTCTTCTTTAGAAGGAGCTGGCGCTATAAGTTCCCTAGGCGAGTTTCTTGATAAGATATTATCTAGTGCTTTGTTCATTTCCTTCAGATTCTCCATCTTGATAGCCTTCAATTTTATCCCAAGCTTTTATTCTGTATTCCTCCATACCTGCATCAATAGCGTCATCGTGAAGAGCTTTATAATTATATGGTTTTAGTATTTTTCGGGTATGAAATAAAAATACCAACACTCCCCATATATTCATCAGCACACATAAAACCAAAACTTCTGGCCTAATTAGATGCGAGAATAGTAGAAACATTGCTACCGAGAGAAAGGTCTCTGGTTTGGAGGCTAACATCACAATAGGCATCCTCTTGCCTGGTGGCAAGATCATCCAAAGCAGCATCATAATAAGAGAAAGTCCTACAAAAAGAAGTTCTATCTCAAATCGAGTTACAGCACCTTCAACAAGACCATTCAAGGCTATAAAGCCAAGAAAAAAACAAATAGCAGCATGAAATTTATGCTGCATTTTATCTGCCATAAATAAATAGGAGTTTAGCTTTCCCTTAAAAATTGTCCAATGAGGTATTTTCCTAAAGAAGTCATCAAATATCTCAAAGATACCTAAGCCTAAGTAGACAATGGCCTCAATCCATAAGACTACTTTTAAGCTCAAAGTTAATTCAAATAGCTCTGTTGAATCAAGCATGTACTTTTAAAAATTCAATCCGAAATTATTACCTAAAAGCCACTGCGAAGAAATTAAAATTGCCCAAATTGATTGAGTTAAAATCGTTAGAAAGGAAAATAAAATACCTACCTGTCTGTATAGTATGTTTGCATTTTCATTACTAAGTGCGTAAGCATGAAGAATTCTTCCTAGAATGAAAAAATCTCCTAAAATAACGATTGCTATATCAGGGATATTTCCAAAAAACTCTAAGGCAAAAGAAAGTATTAAAAAGATTATTGAATATTCTAAAAAATTTCCATGCGCTCTTTGCGCTCTGAGTAAATTTTCATTATCGCCATCGCCTAGAGAGACGCTAGAAATGAATCTTTGCCTTATAGTTAAAAAAGCAAGGACTATTGCCATTATTCCAATGGCGCCCGCATAAAATAAAGAAATCATATATAAGTTATTAAAAACGTAGCTTAGTTAAAGTCATTAGCCTTTAATTCAAGTCCTTCAAGATTGCCTTTGTCTCGCCATTTTTGCATTAGCTTAAAAAAGTTTAATGACCCTCCGCCAAAGGGATTATTCTGTGGAGCTTGATTAGGTTGACCTTCGTTATTGTAGTATCCTGGAGTACAGCTTTCTTGAAAGCTTCTCATATCTCTGGAAGAATCGATAATAGTATCGACCCATTCTTCTTCTGCTGCTTGTGAGGCTTCAACTAAAGATAAACCACGATCTTTCATAGTTTTCAGAATATAAGCTAGATGGATACTTTGCTCATCAAGTGAATGTGTATAGTTTGCAGTAAAGGCCGACTGAGCAGGTCCAAAGAAAAAGCTGTTTGGAAAGTCTCTACAATGCATCCCATGATAAGTTACTAGACCCTCTTTCCATTTATCCATTATGGACAATCCGTTTCTTCCATAAATGCCATATCCACTTCTTCTTGTATAGTCTGTGCCTACTTCAAAACCAGTAGCAAAAATGATGCAGTCTACCTCATACTCCTTTCCTTCAAATAAAATTCCTTTATCAGTTATCTTGTCGAGGCCTTTCCCATTAGTATCGACCAAAGTTACGTTTTCACGATTATAGGTATCTAGGTACTCGTCATGAAAACAAGGGCGCTTACAAAATTGACGGTAATAAGGTTTAAGGGATTCAGCTGTATTAGGGTCACTAACAACATTATCTGCTCTAGATCTAATTTGTTCCATTTTGGCAAAATCAACCATTTCAACTTTATTGGTGATATTGCCTTCGCCAACATGTTTCATAAATTTATTTGCCATGTACTGCTTAAATCCTTTCGTATATAAATCCTTAGAAAAGATTGATGTTACTGCCCATGAAGCCATTCTAATCTTAGATGGTCCTCCCGATCTTAAGGCTTGCAAAATAGTACGAAAAATTTCGGTCCATCCGTCATTTACTAGGTCTTCTCCGCTGAAGTCACCAATTAAGAACCCCTCAAAGTTCTCTCTTCTTTTTTCATGCCACCCCGATTTTTGTGATTTATACCAATCTTCATCTGTTTCTTTATTATTTCTGAAATCTATTGATGATGGCGTACGTTGAAAAACAATTAGTTCTTTTGCGGATTCGCCTAAATGAGGGATGCATTGAACTGCAGTAGCTCCTGTTCCTATGATGGCTACTCTTTTATCCTTTAGGCCATCAAGTGCTCCTTTGGAGCTTCCGCCCGTATATTTATAATCCCATCTGCTGGTATGAAAAGTATGGCCTTTATAATCATTAATCCCTTCAATAGCAGGTAGTTTTGGTCTGTTTAGAGGCCCATTCGAATGAACGATATACTTAGCCTTTATATCGTCACCTCTATTAGTAGAGACTTTCCACACGCCTTCTTCATCTGACCAAGAGGTGTCAGTAACTTCAGTTTGAAGAATGGCATTCTCATGTAATCTGAATTTTTCTGAGATAACGCCACAATACTCAAGTGTCTCCGGAGCATTTGTATATTTTCTTTGAGGAATAAAGTTTGTTTCTTCAAGAAGAGGAAAATAAATATATGACTCTATGTCACAGGAAGCTCCTGGATATCTGTTCCAATACCATGTCCCTCCAAAGTCTCCACCTTTTTCAATAATTTTAAAGTCATCTATGCCTGCTTCTCTCAATCTAGCTCCTGCTAGCATGCCTCCAAAACCACCTCCAATTATTACCACCTCGGCCGAATCAACTATCGGTCCTCGTTCAATTTTTTTCTCCACATAAGGGTCTTCGACAAAGTAAGAAAATTCTCCTTTAACTTCTTTATATTGTTCGTTACCGTCTGATCTAAGTCTTTTATCTCTTTCTAAGCGATACTTATCTCTTAGTTGGTCTGGATCGAAATCAAAATTTTCAAAATTTGCTGACATTTGTGTCCCCTAAGTTGATATTAAGTGAGTTAAATAATACTAAAAAAAATACAATGTGACACTATTTATGTCATAAGAAAGAATTCTTACAGAGTTATTTTTAAATGAAAATAATCTCTGGTTATTACATCCTTTTTATTGCGCACAATTTATTTCCTGATGGATCTCTCAAGTAAGCCAAATACATTTTCATTCCTTCGAACTCTCTTATGCCAGGAGAATCTTCAATAGAAATCCCTCCATTTTCTAAACCCGCTGCATGCCAAGCATCTCCCATTCCTTCGTCTGTTACATTAAACCCAATTGTGCTGCCATTTCCATGCGTTGCTTTTTCACCATTTATTGGCTCAGAAATACAAAAAGTCATATCCTCTAGAAAATAGAAATAACGTTTCTGACCGGTTAAATTTGGCACCATAATTCCGGGTTCTGCCCCTAAAACTCCCAACACCTCATCATAAAAGATTTTTGATGCTTCTATGTCATTTGCTCCCACCATGATGTGACTAAACATAAATTCCTCCAGATTATTATTTTAATATGGCCTATCGCCTACAACAGTAACTCTTTCAACTTTTCTGACATTAGGCCAATAATCAGATACAGCATAGTGTTGGCAAGATCTGTTGTCCCAAAATGCTATAGAATCCTTTTCCCAACTGAATCTACATTGATACTCTGGTATTGCAGCTTGAGCATAGAGGAAGTCTAGCATTGATCTTGATTCATCTTTCCCCCAACCTTTTATATATTGTGTAAAAGCCTTGTTAACATAAATAACTTTTTTATTTGTATCAGGATGTGTCCTAATCACTGGATGTTCAGGATTCGGAAATTTCTTGTTGAATGCTTCTATTTCCTGTTCTGTCTTTCCACCTTTTATCAGAGCTTTCCTGAAGTTTGCAAAATCATGAACTGCTATTGCCCCGTTTAGCCTTTCTTTTATTTCTTCAGAAAGTCCTTCATATGCCATGCACATGTCCGAGAATAAAGTATCTCCCCCCACTGAAGGTCCCTCAATCATTCTTAAGATTGATCCTAGAGAAGGTTTTTGCCTCCAAGTCACATCAGAGTGCCAAGTATTTTCCTTGCCTTTATTTTTTTCGTTATGAGTTATATTCAAAACTTCTGGAAATCCTTTTTTATGAGGCGCAAAGGGGTGGATTTCTAATTCACCAAAGTTTTTTGCAAAATTTAAATGCTCTTCAGTTGTTAGGTTCTGGTTGCGAAAAAAAATGACTTTATACACCAACAAAGCTTCATAAATCTTTTGCTTTATTTGATTATCTAAATTCTGTTTCAGATCTATATTTAAAAGCTCTGCGCCTATATTTGGCGATAAACGATTTACCTTAAATGGCAAATCAAGTTTTTCAAAAGTATCTACGTCTAATAAGTTCATTTAAGAGTAGATTAAGAAATTTAAAGCTTTTTTACAACCTCATTTAACTTAGGCATGGAATCTGCTGCCCCTTTTTTTGTTACTGAAATAGAAGCGGCACAATTAGCGAAGTGCGTTGCAAAAAATATATCTGGGCTTTGAAGCAAAGCATATGCAAGGGCTCCTACAAAACAATCGCCAGCGCCTACAGTATCAATGGCCGTTACACTTCTAGCTTCAAAAAAATTTCTTTCTCCTTTTGAGAAAGTCACTACCCCTTCATCTCCCAAAGTGACTATTAAGTTAAGACTTTTTGGAAGTTTTAATTCTGAAAAGTTTTTTTCGACAAACCCTAGATCGATTTTGCTAGTAGTTTTTTTTGAGAGCCCCGCAAACTCAGTTTCATTAACTACCAAAATATCAGTTTTTTCAATTAGACCTTTGCTTGGTTTACGAAATGGCGCCAAATTAAGTATGGTTGTGCATCCATTTTGCTTAGCCCTAGAAAAGAGATCAGATGTCTCAGGCTCTTTCAGCTCCATCTGGCTTATTAAAATTGAACAAGCTTTGAGGTCATCTTCACTGACCTGCTGGCTTAAGCTATTTTTATTAACGCCTGGAAAAGATATAACTTCATTTCGACCGTCTTTTAAGACGTTAATTAAGGCGACACCTGATTGTCCTTTTATTTTTTGTAGGTTTTTTGTATTTATTTTTTCTTTTGATATTAATTCCTCTAATTGGCTTCCAAAATCATCTTCGCCAATCGTACCCACAAAACTAACATCTATACCTAATCTGGATAAAGCAACTGCTTGATTTGCACCTTTTCCTCCAAGGAAAAATTCGATAGAACTTGCCTCAATAGTCTCTCCCTCTTTGGTTGATCTTGGGACATAAGCAAACAAATCCATGTTTATGCCTCCAAATACAATTACTTCGGACATGTTTAGGCGTCTTTTAGTTCTGTATTAAATTTTTTAATTAAAGCCTCAGTTCTTTGAATGAGATTTTTTAGATTTAATTCTCCAAGACCAGCTATGGTGGTATTAACTTTTCCCTTCCATGGATCTGTCCATTTTTTTGGCACCTCTCCTTCAGCTAAGCCAACTAGACCGCCAACAGTAGCTCCATTACAGTCAGTATCCCAGCCCGCTGAGACAGCTTCGCCCACTGCTTCGTCAAATGAATCTTGAAAACTCAAAAAAGACCAGACAACTACAGCTAGATTATTAAGGCTATGAACAGGAGAAAGTTCTTTGTATTTTTCTATGATGTCTTCTGATGATTTACCTGAGTTAGATATTCCAATAGCCACTGCTTGATAGGCATCAGAATCTTTATCTATCAGCTCTAGAGAATTTTCAATCGCACTAATTCTAGTTTTGCAAACTGGGATGTATGCCGCTAAAGCAGCCAGAAATGCGGAACACTCCACAGCACAGCCTCTATGCGAAAGAGAAGCATCCTTTCTTGCTAAAGCAGCAGCTTTTTCTGGATGTCCTGGAAGAACCCAACCATACATGTCTATTCTTATCTGAGCACCTATCCAGTCATTGAATTCATTATCACTAATTGAATCTAAGTCAAAATCTCTTTTACCCCCCCATTGGTAGTCGAAATTCATCTTCTTTAGTAAAGAAATATAAGCTTCTCTTTCAGCAGTAAAGGTTGCCCCTGCCGGTAATTTATTTATCCAAGTTCTAGCAACATCGTCAGTATTTATGTTTAGTCCATGTTCTTCTAGCATCATTAAAGCGAGAACGGTGTATGTAATATCATCGTCTTGTTCTGCTCTAACTATTTTTCCCTTGCAGCAATTAATTGAAAGGCCCTTAATAAGAGGATGTTCCAAATGGTTTACATAATCTCTTAGAGGAAAAGATTCAGCCTCTTTTAAGTAAGCTTCCAATGAAGTCTTTCCTTCCCTCATTGATAAAATCTCGACTGGCTTTCCTAACAAACACCCTGATATTCTTCCTTCCCAAGCGGCTCTAATTCTTTGTTCTATAAGCATCAATTTAAAAATAAGTTTTAATTTCTTAAGCGTTCAATTATCAGGCCCAGTAAAAGCAAAAAGACAAATAAAATAAGCCTCAAATCCATTAAAAATGGAGTCTCAACAGGAATTGCAATTGTTTTATCTAAGGCCTCAACTTTATATTCATGCCTCTCGTCAAAAATTGGATTAGATCCAATTTCTATTAAATCTCTTCTACTTCTATATCTAAAAATTGCAACAATATCCCAATCTTCCATCCCCTGGGCTGAGACAATATCTAAAGCAGGATAAAGGACACTCGAAAAGAAAACTGGATGAGTTGCTCTCTTCAACATCTCTGGGAACATATATCCCATGTAATGAGCTTGTAAATCAGCAGCAGTTGCTCCTTCCCCGGTTGCTGGCATAGTACGCGGAGACTCATTATTGTCTAACAAATTAACCATATAAAAATCTTTGCCATCATCTTCTTTAAGGAATTTCCTTATGAATTTTGTTCGCTCATCAATTTCTCCTTCGTCTAAAGAGCCTATATAAGATTCAATTTCTTCTTCGGATATTGGCCCA
>MDTD01032238.1_pt1 | contig 32618 bp, 32 predicted proteins | sample 811221 | NCBI WGS metagenome assembly MDTD01 (sample SAMN05326646, study PRJNA326480) | marine metagenome | isolation source: seawater | place: Pacific Ocean: South West | collected 2011
AGCAGGAATTAATGCTTATTGTCCAACCCGACATGAAATTAGGTTTTGGAGTGATCGTAAAAAAAGAATTCAAGTTCCGGTACTACCTTCAATGGTTTTAGTAAATATTGATGATAAAGATGTTAATAGGGTTTTTGAAGCACAGGGAGTTGTAAGATATATGTTTTGGTTAGGAAAAAGGGCGGTAGTTAGACAATGTGAGGTTGATATTTTAAAAAAATATTTACTAGGAGACTACAACTTTATAAATAGTAAACTTTCGAATATTAATGTTGGTGATAATTTTAGTTTATCAACTTTTAATAACGAAACAGGAATTGTTAATAGAATTTCAAATAATAATATTTGGATTTATTTGAAATCTATTGGATATAGTATTAAGCTAAAATTAGCTTAATTAACAATAAATAAAAATTATTTTTGTTAGTTGTAAATGTGACTGACGTTGGCGAAGCCATAAAAAAAAATAAATGAAAAAAATAAATGTTCAAATGGTTGATTTAATGGGTCAGTACTCAAAAATCAAAAGTGAAATTGATGCAAATATTATATCATCTATTGAATCTGGTCGATTTGTAAATGGACCTATTGTCAAAGAATTTTCAAAAAATCTATCAGCTTATTTAAATGTACGTAATGTAATACCTTGTGCGAATGGAACTGACGCATTACAAATCGCTTTTATGGCATTAGATTTAAAACCTGGTGATGAAATAATATGTCCATCATGGACATATATTGCTACTGCTGAAGCAGCAGCAATTCTAGGGCTAAATATTGTTTTTTGTGATGTAGACTTGGATACGTTTAATACCACAGCAGATTTAATTGAACCTCATATAAATGATAAAACAAAAGCAATTGTGCCAGTTCATTTGTATGGACAATGCTGTGATATGGATCCCATTATAAAGCTTGCTGAAAAGTATAATCTTAAAATTATTGAAGATAATGCTCAAGCAATTGGATGTAAATATCGATTTCCTAACAACGAAATTAAATATACTGGCACACTAGGTCATATAGGAACAACATCATTTTATCCTTCAAAAAATTTAGGTTGTTATGGTGATGGTGGTGCAATTTTCACAAATGATGATAAATTAGCAGAAAAAATAAAGATGATAGTTAATCACGGTGAAAAAATTAAGTATCACCATGAGATTATTGGATGTAATTCAAGATTAGATTCTATTCAGGCTGAAATATTAAATATTAAGTTAAAAAATTTGGATGAATACAATTCAAATAGAAATATTATGGCAAATAATTATAACAATGCGTTCAAAAAAATTAACGATATTAAAACTCCAATAATAAATTTTAACTCTGATCACGTATTTCATCAATACACTTTAAGGGTGTTAAACGGCAGAAGAGACAAACTAAAAAGTTATCTAAACGATTTGGGCATTCCATCAATGATTTATTACCCAATTCCAATACATAAACAAAATCCTTATAAAAATAATCAAGTATTAGAAAATACTGAAATTCTTTCCAAAGAAGTACTTTCATTACCAATTCATACAGAAGTGGAAAATTCTAATCAGGATTATATTATTGAGAATATAATTAAATTTTTCAAATGAAAATAAAAAATATTTGTTGCATTGGCGCAGGTTACGTTGGTGGTCCTACAATGGCAGTTATTGCTCAAAAAAATCCTCACATTAATGTTACCGTTGTTGATATAAATGAGGACAAAATTAATCAGTGGAATTCTCCTGACTTAAAAAATCTTCCAATTTATGAGCCTGGGCTTGACAAAGTTGTTGAAAATTGTAGAGATAGAAATTTATTCTTTTCAACTGAAATAGAGAAAAATATAGACAATTCTGAAATGATTTTTATTTCAGTAAATACTCCTACAAAAACATATGGTGACGGAAAGGGAATGGCAGCTGATCTTAGATATGTTGAATTGTGTGCACGAAAAATTGCAGAGGTAGCTAAGACAAATAAGATAGTTGTAGAGAAATCAACTTTACCGGTAAAGACAGCAGCTGCAATAAAAAATATCTTAGATGAAACAGGTTCAGGAGTTAAGTTTGAAATTCTGTCAAACCCAGAGTTTTTAGCCGAAGGAACTGCTATGCGAGACTTGGAAGTCCCTGATAGAGTTTTAATTGGGGGAGGACAAGACGATTCTGGTAAAAAAGCTATTAAATCCTTGGTTAATATTTATTCCTCTTGGGTACCTAAACAAAATATTTTAACAACTAATCTATGGTCATCTGAACTGTCAAAATTAGTTGCAAATGCATTTTTGGCCCAGAGAATATCATCCATAAATTCTATTTCAGAATTATGTGAAAGTACTGGTGCAGATGTTGATGAGGTTGCAAAAGCAATTGGAATGGATTCTAGAATTGGTCCTAAATTTCTAAAAACATCTGTTGGTTTTGGAGGTAGCTGTTTTCAAAAAGACATTTTAAATCTTGTTTATATTTCAAAATCTTTAGGTCTAAATAATGTAGCTGAATATTGGAAACAAGTTATAGATTACAATAATCATCAAAGAAAGAGATTTGCAAAAAATATTTTAAAGTATTTATATAACACAGTTGCAGGAAAAAAAATATGTGTTTTTGGTTGGTCTTTTAAAAAAGACACAAACGATACAAGAGAATCGGCTGCGATATATGTTACAGATTTATTATTAGAAGAAATGGCTAAAATTAATGTTTATGACCCTAAAGTCTCTGAGAAACAAATTTATCATGATTTAAGTTATATCGGAAGTAGATCTGAAAAACAAAATAAAGATTTATTGAAAGTATTAAAAGACCCATATGAGGCAAGTAAAAACTCTCACGCAATTGCAATATTAACTGAGTGGGATGAATTTATTTCGTATGATTGGCTTAGGATATATAATAGTATGAATAAGCCTGCATTCGTTTTTGACGGACGAAATATTTTAGACAAGAAACAACTAGAAAAAATAGGGTTTATTTACAAAGGTATAGGAAAGCAATAATGAAGAAAAAAACAGTTTTGGTAACTGGTGGGGCAGGTTTCATTGGCTCGCACCTTTGTAATGTGTTAGTGCAAAAGGGAAATAATGTAATATGTGTTGATAACCTTTCAACCGGAAGATTAGATAATATTTTACATTTGAAAAAAAATCCAAATTTTGAGTTTATCAATCATGATATAATAAAGCCTTTTTATATTAAGAATATTGATGAAATTTATAATTTGGCGTGTCCTGCTTCACCCGTTCAATACAGATTAAATCCGATAAAAACTGTAAAAACCTGTACGATAGGAGTAATTAATATGTTAGGTTTAGCAAAAAAAAATAATGCAAAGATACTTCAAGCAAGTACAAGTGAAGTATATGGAGACCCAGAGATTCATCCACAAAACGAAGAATATTACGGAAATGTTAATCCTGTAGGCCCTAGATCATGTTATGATGAAGGAAAAAGATGTTCAGAAACCTTATTTATGGATTATTACAGAGAACATAAGCTTATAATTAAGATCGTTAGAATATTTAATACTTATGGTCCAAATATGTCAATAAATGACGGAAGGGTAATTTCAAACTTTATTAATCAAGCTATAAATAATAATAATATTACTATTTATGGAGATGGAAATCAGACAAGAAGTTTTCAGTATATCGAGGACTTAGTTGGTGGATTAATCAACGTTATGAGTACTACAAATGATTTTATAGGTCCAATTAATATTGGAAATCCAAATGAAATATCCATGAATGAATTAGCCTCAATAGTTTTAAAATTAACTAATTCTAATTCAAAAATAGTTCATCAAAATTTACCAGAAGACGACCCAAAAAAAAGACGGCCAGAAATTTCTCTGGCTAAGGATTTAATCAGTTGGTATCCAAAAATTGATTTAGAATCTGGATTGCTAAAAACCATTAATTATTTTAGAAAAATAAATGAAGTTGACTAAAGGAATAATTTTAGCAGGCGGTCATGGTTCAAGATTATACCCTTTAACTTTGGGTGTTTCAAAACAGTTATTGCCTGTTTACGATAAACCAATGATATACTATCCTTTATCTACTTTAATGAATGCTGGAATAATGGATGTATTAATTATTTCAACAAAGTATGATATAAGTAAATTTAAAAATCTTCTAGGAGACGGGAGTAATTTTGGCCTTAAACTTTCATATGAAATACAAGCAAATCCAAATGGAATTGCAGAAGCTTTAATAATTGCTACAGATTTTATTAAAGACAATAATATATGTTTAATTTTAGGAGATAATATTTTTCATGGAAAAAATTTTTTAACTAACCTTGAAGAGGCAAAATACAATTTATCCAAAGGTTATTCAACTATTTTTGGAACTGAAGTTGAAAATCCAAACGATTTTGGAGTAATAGAACTTAACTCAAAAGGAAGTTTAAAAAAAATTATTGAAAAGCCTAAATTTGACTGTGGAAATTTGATAGTTACAGGTCTTTATTTTTTTACAAATAATGCATTAAAAATAGCCGAAAAATTGACACCAAGCTCAAGAGGTGAGTTGGAAATAACTGATGTGAATAATCATTTTTTAATTGAGGAGAAACTAAAGCTTATTGTTTTAAATTCTGAAATTGTTTGGACCGATACTGGAACCTATGATTCTTTAATGTTTGCTTCAAAATACTTTCAGGATTATGAAAATAAATATTCTCAAAAAGTAGCATGTATCGAAGAAATTGCATTTAAAAAAGGGTATATAAATATTGGGAAATTAAAAGAAATTGCAAATTCCATGATTAATAGTAATTACGGAAAATATTTATTGAATTTGATTCATAATGAGAGTTGAAAAAACACCATTTGTAAATTTACTTATAATTAATCACAATGTGTTTAGTGATAACAGGGGGGACTTTAAAGAAGTTTTTAGGCTAAACGAAGTCGAAGATTTGCTGAATTATAAAATTAATTTTTGTCAAGAGAATAATGTAAAATCTAAATATATGGTATTAAGGGGACTCCACTATCAAGAGGAGCCTTTCTCTCAATCAAAGTTAGTCTCCGTAATAAAAGGAGAGATATTAGATGTCGCCGTTGACATAAGAAAAAACTCCCCCACATATGGAAAGTATTTTTCATATAAATTATCTGAAAATAGCAGAAAATCTTTATTGATCCCCAAAGGCTTTGCTCATGGTTATTTAACATTAACAAAATATGCATATGTAAATTATAAGGTTGATTCATATTATAATAAAAACTCAGAGAGGGGTATAAAGTATAATGATAAATATTTGAATATTGATTGGGGAATAGATAAAGATTTTTTGGTTATTTCTGAAAAGGATAATAATATTAAAGATTTTATTTGGTGAAAAGAAAGAAAATTTTGGTCACTGGCTCGGGTGGACAATTAGGAAGCTCAATAAAAAGTATTTGTAGTCATTATAAAAGATATAATTTTATTTTTAAGAATAAAGATCAGCTAGATATTTCAAATTTTTCATTTTTTAACGAAGAAATAAAAAAAATGAAGATTGATATCATAATTAATTGTGCTGCATATACAAATGTCACTGAAGCAGATAAACAAAAACAAATCGCAAATATTACAAATAATTTAGCAGTTAAAAATATCGTAAATATCTGTCAAAAAGAAAATATTCAACTAATTCATATTTCAACTGATTATGTCTTTGACGGAAAAAAACAAACTCCCTATAAAGAAGATGATAAAACTAACCCTCTAAATTATTATGGCTATACCAAGCTTGAGGGTGAACAAGAAATTTTGAAAAATAAACTCAAAAATTCTGTCATTATTAGAACTTCGTGGTTATACTCAAAAAATATGAATAATTTCGTCAAGAAAATTATAAATAATATTAAAAAAAATAAGACATTAAAAGTTGTCTCTGATGAATTTGGTTCACCAACTAATTCCAATGATTTGGCTTTCTTCATTTTAGAAATTATTCCATTGATAAATAACACAAGAGCAGAGATTTACAACTTCTCCAATTCTGGAATTTGCTCGAGAATAGAATTTGCAAAAGAAATTTTGAATATTATAGGTGAATCAAAAGCAATTGAACCAACATTTTCATCTTTATCAAAAATCAATAGACCTAAATTTTCTGCACTTGATTTAACAAAAACAAAAAGCAAATTCGGATATGATTTAGTCGATTGGAAAAAAAGCTTAAAATATTTTTTGAATCAATAAAATTTTTATGAATGGAATTTAGATGTAATAATCTTTTGGTTACCGGTGGTTCGGGTTTTATAGGATCTAATTTTATCGAATATATTTTAAAAAAATATAACAAGTTAAATATTATTAATCTTGACTGTTTGACCTATGCTGGAGATATAAATAACACAATTTTATTTAAAGAGAATCCAAATTATCATTTTGTACATGGTAGTATATGTGATAGTTATTTATTGAATGATATTTTTAAAAAATATAAAATTGATGGTATAATTAATTTCGCGGCAGAAAGTCATGTGGATAATTCAATTAAAAATCCTAAAATCTTTATTGATACAAATATTATGGGTGTATTTGAACTATTGAAAGTAGCATGTAATTTTTGGATGGATAAAAATTATAATTTAAAAAGAGAATTTAAACATTCTAGATATCATCAAATATCAACGGATGAAGTCTTCGGAAGTATTAATATTGGGAGTTTTGTGGAGTCAGATAAATATAGGCCAAACTCACCATATTCTGCATCTAAAGCATCTGCTGACATGTTAGTAAGGAGTTTTAATAAAACATATGGATTGAACACCACTATATCAATATCATCAAATAATTTTGGAAAAAATCAAAATAAGGAGAAATTTATTCCTAAAATTATAGATTGCATAAAAAATAGTTTAGAAATACCTGTATATGGAGATGGAAACAATTCTAGGGACTGGATCTCTGTTGAAGAGAATTGCTCTGCAATTGATATAATTTTTAATAATGCAAAATCGGGTGAGGAATATAATGTTGGAGGTGATAACGAATTAACAAATTTAGAACTCATTAAAATTATTTCTGAAATCATGTCAACTGATGTCAAGATTAATTTTGTTGAGGACAGAATGGGTCATGATTTTAGATACAGTTTGAAAAGTGATAAGATTAAAAATGATTTAAATTGGTATCCAAAAAATGATTTTAAAGTTTCATTAAAAAATTATATTAATCAGGAAATTAATAAATTATGAATATTTTAATAACTGGAATCGCTGGCTTCATTGGTTATCACTTAGCAAAGTCATGTCATGATGACGGTCATAATATAATTGGAGTTGATAATATAAACAGTTATTATGATCAAAACTTAAAGTTTGCAAGATTAGAAGAGCTTGGCATTAATTCATCATATTCAAGAAAACCTAACAAAGAGGTTGTTTCAGACAAATATAGGATTAAGTTCTACAGGTCAAGTATTGAAGATAGAGAAGCCTTGGATTACATATTTAAAAAAAACAAAATTGACCTCGTTTGTAATTTAGCTGCTCAAGCAGGTGTCAGATATTCCCTGAAAAATCCACAACAATATATACAATCTAATATAGCTGGTTTTGTAAATCTATGTGAAATTTGTAAAGAGTCTAAAATAAATAAACTTGTGTATGCTAGTAGCTCAAGTGTTTACGGAGATTCATTAAAAATTCCATATTCTGAGGACGATTTTCTAAATCAACCAATTAGCATTTATGCTGCAACTAAGCTTTCAAATGAATTGATTGCATACACATATAGTCATTTATATGACATCGAAACAATAGGGTTGCGCTTTTTTACAGTTTATGGTCCGTGGGGAAGACCTGATATGGCTTTATTTCTGTTCACAAAAGCCATCTTAGAAAATAAAACTATTAACGTGTATAATAAAGGTGAGTTATATAGGGATTTTACATATATAGATGATATTATTCAAGGAGTGAAAAAAACTTTTTATAAAAAATTAAGCGATAAAAATATTTCAAGAGTATATAATATAGGGCGTGGTAAAAAAATAAAACTTTCAAAATTTATAAATTCCATAGAAGAAGAGTTAAATATTGTGGCCAAGAAAAATTTTCAGCCAAGACAACCGGGTGATGTTTTTCAAACTTATGCTTCTTGCGAAAGATTATATAATGATTATGGGTATACTCCGACAACCGATATTAAAACTGGAATAAAAAAATTTATTAATTGGTACAAGAAATTTTATGAAATTATTTAATTATAAAATTTCTCTGAGACACCTGGCTAAGACCTTCACCTGGAGATTTCTCGCCACTTTAGATACAATTATAATTGCTTATTTTATTTCTGGAAATCTAGAATTTGGTTTGCAAATTGGAACAATAGAAATTTTTACAAAAATGATATTGTATTATTTACATGAAAGAATCTGGTTTAAATCATCCGTTTCTAACCAAAAAATAAGGCATATTATAAAAACATTTACCTGGAGATTTATTGGCACGTCTGATACTATATTGATTTCTTTAATTGTTATTGGAGATTTTTCATCTGGAATTAAAATTGGACTTTTGGAGACATTTACAAAAATGTTCCTTTATTTTTTTCACGAAAAAATATGGTACAGAATTAATTTCGGTTTAGATAAAAATAGAAAACTTGTAAAAAATCTTTTGAATAAATGGAATATTTAAAAATTGCGATAGAAGCCGCAATAGAAGCTTCTAAAAAAATATTAGAAATATATAAAAATGATTTTGAGGTATTAATAAAAGATGATAAATCTCCCTTAACGGCAGCTGACATTGCCTCAAATAAAATTATTAAGAATTATTTAGAAAAATCTAATATTCCCATTCTTTCCGAAGAGGGAATACATACAGCATATGAAACAAGAAAAAATTGGGAATTAGTTTGGATTGTTGACCCAATTGATGGAACTAAGGAATTTATTAAAAAAAATGGAGAGTTCACCGTTAATATTGCCTTAGTCAAAGTTAATGAACCAATTTTAGGTGTTATTGTTGCCCCAGTTTTGAATCAAATTTATTTTTCTCATTATAAATTGGGCTCTTTTAAATATGAAAATTTAGATTTAGTTAAATATGATATTAATCAAATAATTAAATCCTCAATTAGATTACCTATTAAAAAAGAAAATAATGATTATAAAGTTGTTGCAAGTAGATCTCACTTATCTAAGGAGACGGAAAATTTTATAAATGAAATTAAGTTATCTAAAAAAAATATTAAAATTGTTTCAATCGGAAGTTCATTGAAATTATGTTTAGTTGCTGAGGGGAAAGCTGACTGCTATCCTAGACATGCGCCAACTATGGAGTGGGACACAGCCGCTGGACATGCAATTTGTAATCATGCAGGTTTTTCAGTGATAGATTTAACAACAAATAAGCCTCTAAAGTACAATAAGAAAAATTTACTTAATAACTGGTTTTTGGTAAATTAAAATAAATGAAAAAGATATTAATAATTTTCGGAACGAGACCAGAGGCTATTAAAATGGCTCCGTTGTTTAAGGAATTCAAAAAGCATTCAAATATTTTTGAAACTAAAATTTGTGTAACAGCTCAGCATAGAGAAATGCTTGATCAGGTTTTAGATTTTTTTAACTTAAAGCCTGATTTTGACTTAGACATAATGAAACCTGGTCAAAACCTCTATAGTCTTACTTCTGAAATAATTAAAAGTTTACAATCTGTTCTTGAAAATTATGTTCCAGATTATGTTTTTGTACACGGAGATACTACAACTACAATGGCTTCTGCAATAGCATCTTTTTACAGTTTTGCAAAAGTATGTCATGTGGAGGCAGGGCTAAGAACAAATAATAAGCTTTCCCCATTTCCTGAAGAGATAAATAGACAAATAACCACCAGAGTGTGTGATTACCATTTTGCACCTACATCAACCTCTAAAGAAAATTTATTAAAGGAAAATATTAAAGAAGAGAATATATTAGTCACTGGCAATACAGTAATTGATGCGTTACTAGAGAGTGTTGAAAAAGTAAATAAAAAACCTAGTATACTAGTTAAAAATTTATCAAAAATCATACAAGATAAAGAGTTGATTCTAGTGACAGGTCATAGACGCGAAAATCATGGGTCAGGTATTATTAGAATTTGTGAGGCTTTAAAAGATATTGCGATGGATGATATAAATCGCATTATAATATACCCTGTTCATTTAAATCCAAATATTCAAGAACCAGTTAACCGAATACTGGATGATATTAATAATATAATTCTTATTGATCCACTTGCATACCAAGATTTTATTTGGTTAATGAATCGAGCAAAAATAATTATTACTGACAGTGGTGGAATCCAAGAAGAGGCACCAAGTTTAGGAAAACCGGTTCTCCTAATGAGGTCTACAACTGAGAGGCCAGAAGCAGTTAATGTTGGCACAGTAATACTGGTTGGAACTGACAAAGATTTAATAGTTAAAGAGGCACTTAATTTATTGAACAATACCACACACTATGAACAAATGAGTAAATTGTATAACCCTTATGGGGATGGAAAAGCAAGTGAGCGTATAGTTAATTTCATAAATCATTTAAATAAATAAAAACTCTCTAAAATAAAATTAAAGCAATGAAAAATCCTAAAGTAGTTATAGTTGGATTGGGTTATATTGGTCTGCCAACTGCAGCACTTATTGCATCAAATAATATAAAGGTCCTTGGAGTAGATATAAATCCTGATATTGTTGAAACCATAAACCGAGGAGAAATACATATTGTTGAGCCTGATTTAAATTTAACTGTTGCATCTGCTGTAAAAAATGGTTATTTGAAAGCTTCCGTAAAACCTTCAAAGGCTAGTACCTATATTATTGTGGTACCAACACCATTCAAAAAAAACAATGTGCCTGACATTTCATTTGTTGAGTCGGCAACTAAATCTATTTTGCCATTTTTGAAAGAAGGAGATTTGTATATCATTGAATCAACCTCACCAATAGGAACAACTGATATAATGATGAATCTTATATATAAATCAAGACCTGAACTTAAAAATAAAATTCACATAGCATATTGCCCAGAAAGAGTTTTACCAGGAAATGTACTACATGAGCTTGTATTTAACGACCGAGTGATTGGTGGTGTCGATGAATTAGCAACTAAAAAAGCACACGAATTTTACAGTAGTTTTGTAAAAGGTGATTTACATCTTACAAACTCAAAGACTGCAGAAATGTGTAAACTCGTTGAAAACTCGTCTCGAGATGTGCAAATTGCTTTTGCAAATGAACTTTCACTAATTTGTGAAAAAGCAAAAATAAATGTTTGGGAATTAATTAAACTTGCTAATAAACACCCAAGAGTTAATATTTTACAACCTGGTTGTGGTGTTGGAGGACATTGTATTGCTGTAGATCCTTACTTTTTAGTTTCAGATTATCCAAAAGAATCTAAAATTATTAGTGTTGCAAGAGATATAAATAACTATAAGTCACTTTGGTCTTGCGAAAAAATTGAGAATGAGATATTAAAGTTTGAATCTAGACAAAATATAAAACCTAAAGTTGCATTGATGGGATTATCTTTCAAACCCAATATAGATGATTTGAGGGAATCACCTGCTACATTTATTACACAGCAATTATTAAAAAAATATGACAAAGAAATATTCTTTGTCGTTGAGCCCAATTTAGAAAAACATAATTTTTACAAATTAACAGGCATTGAAGAGGCTATTGAAAAAGCAGATATTATTGCTTTTTTAGTGGCCCATGATTCATTTATTAATTTGAAAATTAAAAAAGGAAAAGTTGTTTTGGACTTTTGTGGTATAATAAACAAATGAGGATAATTATTAACTAAAGTGTTAAGCCATTGAAAGTCATGAGAAATTTTATGTCTTATAATTTATGAACTGGATTTTATATAAACTAAAAAAATTTTTTAACGTGAGATATAAGTTAGGAAGAAATAAATTCCTAATTAATAGTCTTAATAATTCAATATATTGGAAATTAGGTTATAAAACGAGACGCAATCTGTATATTCTTTTTCACCCTATTAGATATTTGCAATTATTGAATATGAAAAAATTAAAAATTTCTAGAAATCAAGTTTCACTTAAACCAATCACTGATTCTAAAACAATCTTTGTAAGGATTCCAAAGGCAGCAGGAAAATCCTTATCAAATACATTTTTTGGTTGTCTTGTTGGAAGTCATATTAAGTTGAGAGATTATCAAATAATTTACAATGAAGAAGAGTTTAATAACTTTTACAAATTTACAATTGTTCGTAATCCTTGGGATCGAGTTGTTTCCGCATATTACTTTTTAAAAGAAGGAGGTGCTTCAGGTAGTGATTTAAAATTTAGTAAACGTTTTTTGAGTAATATTGATTCATTTGAAGATTTCGTAATAAATCACTTATCTAAAAAGCATATTTTTGGGTATATACATTTTCAGCCTCAATATCAATTTCTTAGTATTGGTAATTCTATTCAAATGAATCATATAGGTTATTTTGAAAAATTACAGGAAGAATTTAATTTTTTAAAAGAAAAGCTTGGACGTTTTGATATCAATAATTTAGAGAAAAATAATGTAACAAAATCCAGGAATTTTAAATCATATAAAAAATACTACACAAAAAAATCTAGAAAAGTAGTTTCTGAACTTTACAAGAAAGATATCGAAACTTTTAAATATGCCTTTTAAATAAACAAAAATGTTAAAACATTTCTATTGGAATTCAATTAACAAATTCGGAACACAATTAATTTCATTTACAGGAAATGTAATTATTGCTCGTCAACTTTTACCTGATGATTATGGTCTAATCGCAATGCTAGCTATTTTTATGAGTATAGCCATTAATTTTACAGACTCAGGTTATGCTGATTTTTTGATTCGTGATGCTAATTCAGATAAAAAAGACTTTGCTGTAGTTTTTACTCATAATTTAGTATTTGGGATATTTTTTTATTTTATTCTTTTTTTTACCGCACCTTTAATTGCATCATTTTATGAAGAGCCTGTTCTAATAGAAATTACTCGGGTTCTTGGCCTAAGTATAATTTTTAGAGCTATATGTTTAAGTGAGTTTACTAGAATGCGAAAAGAGTTGCTATTTAAAAATTTAGCTGTAATTAATATTACAAGCATATTATTTTCAATAATCATTGCATATTTATTTGCAATAAATGGGTGGGGTTATTGGACACTTGTAATTCAGCTTCTAAGCACAGGGTTTATAAATTTAGTTCTGATTATTTTATTTAATAAATGGCGACCAATATTTTATTTCAATTTGAATCGATATAAACGTATGCGAAAGTTCGGAAACAACATGCTCATTTCATATCTATTTAATCAATTTGGTAAAAATTTATTTTCAGTTATAATAGGAAAATTTTATAGTCCAGAGATTCTAGGTTATTTTTCTCAAGGAGAAAAAATAAGCAGAATTAGCGTTACAAGTATTAATACTATTTTTTTAAACACCTCTTACCCAATTCTTTCAAGGGAAAATGACAAATTAAAAAGAAAAGCTATTTATATTTCTATTTTTAATCATCATTTGTTTACCCATTTCTCCTTAAGTTTGATTTTAATCGGATCTGCTTATCAACTAATTCCTATTCTTTTTGGAAATCAGTGGACTCCTACTGCACCCTTACTTCAATTATTATTGATTTCCTATCTATTTCGTCCTTTAATCACACTAAACCATAATATTATTAAAGTTGAAAACAAATCAAATTTATATAGAAATCTGGTATTTCTTAGAAATTCACTATTATTGATATCTTTATTTTTAACTTACAGGTATTCTATATCTGCTATTATTTATGGTCAGGTTGTTGTAATGTACATATCAGCTTTAATCAGTGTAATAGTATGTGGAAGATATGTTGATCTATTTATAAAAGAACAATTAGGAATTGCGATAAAACAGCTAATTGCACCCCTAATCTCTACTATTTTATCCTATAAATTAATGACTAGCTTATCATTTTCAGAAAACTGGCAGTTATTAACTGTTTTTATTATATCGTTTATGTTTTTGTTTGTTGCTGTTAATATACTAACAAAAAATCAAAGTTTTTTCCAGGCTATAGCTAAACTAAAATTTATTAATAATTGAAATAGTAAATCAAACTGTAAATAATACTAATAAGTTTAATTAAAAATCCACAAATATCTAAATAAAAAATATGAGCAGAATAAGTAAAATAAGCGGAATTATAGAAAATCTAAAATTACGTTGGGCTAAAACTTCATCTAAAAGATATTTAAACTTTCTTCGGTCCAAAGGAATAAAAATAGGAAAAAACATATGGGTAACTACAGATATTAATTCATTATCGATTGATATAACTAGGCCCTCTTTAATTGAAATTGGGGACAACGTAAGATTAAATAAAAACCTTACAATTTTAACCCATGATGGAGGTTATTATGTATTGCTAAATAAATACAAAGAATTTATTTCTCAGTCTGGTCGAGTTAAAATTGGAAATAATGTTTACTTTGGTAGAAACTGTTCGGTTTTTAAGGGTGTAACAATAGGGGACAACGTAATTATCGGAAATGGATCTATTGTTACCAAAAGTATTCCATCTAACTCAATTGCAGTAGGTTCGCCAGCGAGAGTTGTTGGTTCAATTGAGTCATATTATGAAAAACGTAAAAGTCTTCAGGTAAAAGAGGCTTTAGATTATGCTAAAAGTATTCAAGAACGTTTTAAGAGAAGGCCAAAGATACAAGAGTTTTGGGAGGAGTTCCCCCTTTTTATTAATGGTGGTGAACAATGCCCCGAAATCCAAATAAAAAAGCAATTGGGTCCAGCATACGAAAATTTTAAAAATAATAATAAAGCAGTATTTGACGGATTTGATGACTTTTTAAAAAAAGCGGGAGTTGAATGAAAAAAGTTGTCATATTACATACGGCGATTTGGGAACAAGCAATGGGTGGAGCTGAGTTGCAAATATTATATCTTATTCAGGAATTAAAAAAAGTAAATGTTGAGATTCATTATATTTTTGAAGACAAAGGAAATAAACTCGAAAATAAACTTGGTATTAAATTAAGACCGATTAAAAAAATAAATATTCCAAAAAAGTTTGGGGAAAGATGGATTTTATATAAAAAAAAGGTATGTAGAATTTTAAACCATATCAAACCAGATATTATTTATACCCGAACTTATTCCTCATGGAGTGGCATTGCAGCAAATTATTCATTAAAAAATAATATTATACATATTTGGGCAATTGCTCACGACAATGATATTCCAAAATCTACTAAGAAAGTGTCTTTTTTTCGTCCACTTGACCTTATAGCAAAAAAATTTATTTTATCAGCAATTTCGAATTCTACTAATATTATCGTTCAGAATAATTTTCAGAAAAATTTGTTATTAAAATATTATAATCGAAATTCTATTTTAATTACACAATCAGCTCATATTTTTGATGAAAATCTTATAGATAAAGACTATAAAACCATTAAAGTGTTATGGGTAGCTAATTTAAAACCTGTTAAGAAACCCAAAAAATTTATAGAAATCTGCAGAGAATTTAATTCAAATGAAAATATATCTTTTAAAATGATCGGAAGAATTGGAAAATACAAAATGTTGATTGAAGAGGCAGAATCTGAAATTTCAAACTTTCAATATTTAGGAGAATTAAAAAATGATGAGGTTAATGAATTATTACGTACTCATCATATAATAATTAATACAAGCGATGCAGAGGGTTTTTCTAATACATTTGTTCAAGCCTGGATGCGTAAGGTAATAGTAATAAGCATGAATTCGAATCCAGATAAAATAATCACTTCAAACGGTATTGGTTATGTTGAGTCAGATTTGAATAAAATCATCAAAATATTAAATGATCTAATTAATAATAATATGAAAATTAAAGAATTGGGTGATAAAGCATATAAGTACGCAATTCAATATCACTCAACTAAAAAGAATTTAGATAAAATTATTAAACTTATGAATTTGTGATGAAAAATATTCATTGGTTTGAAGCAAAGCAATTGGACAGAGTGACAAATTTTTCAACAGAAATTGAAATAATAAAGGCTGCTAATAAACATAACATCACATTTAAATATTATTGCACCTACAATAAGTCAAAAAAATATTATAACCTGAAAAAAAATATTAACTATTTGGGAATTACAAATAATAAATATGTTAAGTTTTTATCCTTTAATTTATTTGTTTTTTTTATATCCCTCAAACTAATATTATATGAAAATAATAACATTATCATGGTTAATCAGGACCTTGTAAAATCAGTAATGTTTTCTAATATTATAAACAGATTATTTGGTAAAACTAATAAATTTATTATTGATATCCGGACTACTCCAACTGTACCCTCAACCTTTAAAAGAGATATGTCAAAATTTCATTTTAATTTCGGATTAGCTATTAAGTATTTTGATGGATATAGTTTTATTACACCATTTATGAAGAATGTATTATTAGAACCATATATTACTGAAAAACCAAGTGTTACATGGAGCTCAGGGGTGGATTTAAATCTGTTTAAAATTTCAAATTTCAAAAAAACTAATAGTAAAAATCCATTCACTTTATTTTATCATGGAGGGATCTCTGAGTCGCGTGGAAATTTAACGCTAATCCAAGCATGTGAAATATTAATTAATAAAGGTATTGATATAAGATTGATACAGGTTGGTATATGTGTTGATCAGTCAATTGTGAACTATATTAATGAAAATAATTTAAATTCTTGGTGTGAATTATTACCGCCGGTGCCGTTAGAAAAAATCCCACAATATATAACAAACTCTGATTTGCCAATTCTTCCTTTTCCTAATTTTATGGCGTGGAGAGTTTCTAGTCCAATTAAATTAATGGAATATCTAGCAATGGGTAAAAAAGTATTGGCGCCAAATATTGAAGCTTTCACAGATGTATTTGAAAACAATGAAGAGTTAATATTTTATTATGATATAAATAAAGACAATCAAAAGATTGAAATTGCTAATCAAATTGAATTAATTATTAAAAACGATGGTGTGAGCAACTTTGAAAAGAAAAAAGCTGTGAATTTTGTTTCTAAAAATTTTACATGGGAAATACAAGCAAAAAAATTATTCAACTATTGTAATCAAATATGAGCAAAATAAGATTAAATCTTTTATTTATTTCATTGTTTTTTGTTTACACAGAAGGGCTATGGCAAAGACTATTTTTACTAGGCTCGAATACTACAATTATGTATGAATTTCCAATTTGGTTGTATTTATTTTTTTCACAAAAATATTTTTTAAAATATACCCCTTTAATCAAATATCTTTTACTTTATATATTCATATCATTCTCGATATCTGTATTTAACGGTTTTGAAATAATTAATTGGATAAAATATATTCGCTTTTTTATTTACTTCATATTAATTTATTTATCAATTTTTAATACTGCAATAAAAATTAAACAATGGAATTCAATTATAGCTTTTGTAGTTTTTTTAATTCTAATACAAGGATTAGGATCATCCTTTAATATTTTTATTCTTGATCAAAGGATTGAAGGTCAAGTAGGGTTGATGTCAACTTTAGGAGGAACAAAGGCAGCTACATTTCCTTTACTTATTATTTCTATATCTTATTTAATATATCTTTTCAGTAGGAGATCTAAATTAAAATTAAATCTAATTTTATTTTTAATGTTTGTTGGATGCTTGTTGGTAGGATATGCTAGTGGTAAAAGAATTATTTATTTTTCAATTCCTGTTTTCTTTATTTTAATTGCTTGGTTGTCATTTTATAAATTAAAATTCAAAAAGTATTTTTCTAGAAAAATTTTGATAAGTTTTTTTATTATTCTTGTTATATTTCCGTTATTTATTTTTGGAATAACCACTTCAAAAGGACTTAATTACGCTTTAAGCGGAAATGAAACAAACCTTGAAATAATTCTTTCTGCAATCGAATACGCTGAATATTATGATAATTCTGAATCCTTTTATGGTGAATCTACTGGTAGATCATCAACTTCATTTAATGCTGTTTCAAATTCGTTAAATTCTACAGATGTTTTCATGTTTGGTAATGGATATAGCTCGCACAAAGACGAAAACTTTATTAATTCGATAGGAATAGAGTACGGAATTGTTGGTTTTACACGGGACCTATTGAGCGGTGGATGGATATTAGTGCTGATTACACTGATTGTTTACATAAAAATAATTAAAACAAATTTATCTATAAATAATAATTTTTTAGATGTATTAAGAAATGTTATTTTAATTATTTTTATTTATACACATTTAACATACTCATCTGATTTTACTGCTAACTTAAAAATTCCTTTAATGTTAGCGATAATACTTGCATTTATTAATTCACCTTTAAACAAAGAAGCATTGAAGAATATTTTGAGTAAATATTCAATAATTTAAAAATTATGAAATCAAATTTAAATGAAAAAAAACCTGGCTTTATTGTTCTTGGTGGACATCGTTGTGGAACGACTTATTTATATGAAAATTTAATTGAACATCCTGATATTTATTTAAACTCGAAAAAAAAAGAATTGCATTTTTTTGACCGTGATGAAAATTTCAAAAAAGGGTTAGAATATTACAACAAATTTTTTCTGAATGCACAAAATAAAGTTATCGGAGATATTACGCCAAATTATTTTAGCCAGAAAAATGTACCAAAGAGAATTTTTAACACAATCAAGGATGTAAAATTGGTGGTTATTCTTCGCAACCCAGTAACCAGGTCTTTTTCACATTACCGATTATTTCAAAGTAATATTAAGAAATATCAAAACCTTTCCTTTCGTGAGACTATTGATTTGCAGTACGATAAAATAATCAGGGAAAGTATGTATTCAGTTCATCTTACTGAGTTTTTAAAATATTTTTCTGAAGATCAAATTCATGTGATTATTTTTGAAGAGATGATGCGTAAAAAAGAAAAGGCCTTTAAAGATTTATTTAGATTTTTGGGAGTTGATTTTAACTTTATTCCACCATTTATTGAAAAGAAAATAAATTCAGGAAATTCCCGAAAGTACAATAGTAATTATTATTTATTATACCTATTTCAAAGAATGCTCAAAAAAATTAAATTAAAAAAATTCTCACATCTAATTGATACGTTTAACACTAAAACACTTGACCCAATTTCTAAAGCTGATAAATCTATGCTTGAGAAAATTTTTAAAAATGATAAAAATAAACTTGAATTAATTCTAAATAAAAAACTAGATGATTGGAACTTTTAAAAAAAATTTATCTTTAATTAAAAGATTTATTTATTTTTTTATAAGGGAAACTATTGGGTTGTTTATAATTCTTTTTGGTGGTGTTTATATAGCTAAGTACATTTTAAAAAATAAACCTTATTATATGGTTTTTAATTATCATAATTTCTCTAAATACAATAATTACTCAATAAATAGAGGGAACATTTTAGATACTGGATATATTAAAAATTTTGAAAAACAATTAATTTTTTTTAAAAAACACTTTACATTTTTGTATCCATCAGAGTTCTTTGAAAAAGGAGCTTCAAATGGAATAAATATTTTATTAACCTTTGATGATGGCTATAAAGACAATTATCAATTTGCCTTTCCCTTACTAAAAAAACACAATTTAAAATGTATTTTTTTTATAGTTTCAGATTTCATTGGTAGTTCTGACTATTTACTACACGATAAGATTCGATTTTTAATTCAAAATTCTCTTATAGATGAAAGATATGATGAAATTCCGACCAATTTATACAAAGGAAAAAAAAACTACAAATTAGAAGATATTAACTACATTGATAAAAAGTTTAACAATAATAGACCTTCAAATCATTTAATGATGAGTTTAGACCAAGTGCTATCTATATCAAAATCAAAATTTCAAATAGGAAATCACACTAAATCACACAAGGCCCTATCTTTTTTAAATTTCCGTGAACAATATAATGAAATAAGTAAATGTCAAGATTTCATTGCTTCAAATACAGAGACAAATTCTTCTATATCTATAGCATATCCAAATGGCCTGTTTAACAAAGATACTATTCAGGTATTAGACAAAATTAATATTGATTATGGATTTACAATTATTCCAGGTTTCAATAATTTGAGTACAAATCATCTAAAACTTAAAAGGATTGGAATTAATGTTTCGGACTCAATAGGAACTATTATGGTAAAAATTTTTCTTGAAATCATTAAAATGACATTTAAATGAACTTAGTCAAACTCCATAGAATAGGAAATAAATTTTCAGATTTTAAAATCCCTTTATTGCCAAAACTGATAGAGTTTTTAATTTTCATTATTTATAACTCACGAGTTCCTCTCAGTGTTAAAATTGGAAAAGGAACAATTTTCTCGTATTTAGGTATTGGATGTGTTATTCACAAAGATTCGATTATTGGCAAAAACTGCATTTTAGGTCAGGGTATAACAATAGGAGGCAGAGGAAAAAAAAGAAATGGCGTTCCAATAATAGGAAATAGTGTTTACATTGGTGCAGGAGCAAGAATTTTAGGACCTATTAAAATTGGAAATAATGTTGTAATAGGCCCCAACTCAGTTGTAATTGATGATATAGAGTCTGGCTCTATAGTAGTTGGAATCCCTGCTAAAATTATTAAAAAGGATATTGATAGTATTGATGATTTTATCTAATGAACTTTATTGAAAAAATAAAACAATATAGACTTAGAATTATTTCAAGGATTCTCAAGAAAATTTTAAAAAAATTAGGAATTATTTTTGAATCTTTTTATTTAATGGAATGCAGAATTGATGAGCTTGGAATTGAAAAAAAAATTCAACTCCACGATTATTCTGATGTAAAAGAATTTTATTATGATGATGTGAAAGATTCAAATTTGTTTGACAACAAAAAAAAAGAGCTTTTCAAAAAGCGTTTTGAATCTAAAAATTATTCATGTTTCGGGATTAAATCAAATCATGAAATAATTTATTTAACCTGGATTTCATGGAATCATATGAATTACCCAAGTATTTTTAATATGCGAGAGCCAATGATGCGAGATGAAGCCCTTCTTGAGGACTCTTTTTGTAATCCAATTTATAGAGGTATGGGATATCATTCAAAAATGAATATTTATCGTCTTAACATAATGTTAGCAAATGGTATTAAAAAAGCAATAGTTCTTATTTTGAAGGAAAATATACCAGCTATAAAAGTGCAGCTGAAAAGTGGCTTTAAGATTTCTCAAATTATCAAATACCGTAAATTTTTTAATTTATCTAGAATTAAAAAAATAAAATATTATGATTAAAATAATTGAAATAGAAGAATTTTTTAAGCTCCAAAACAATTTGGATTTCATACCCTTCACACAATCTAGGGGTTGGTTCAATTATATCTCTCAAAAATATCATGATTTTGTTTTTTTTGTTGACTCTTTAGATGATACTAAAATAGCTTGCTGGGGTAAAATACATTCAGTGTCATTTTTTTCAAAGAAAATTCTTCTAATAGAAGGTGAGTCATATAAATCGGAAACTAATGAAAAAGTATTTAGAACATTCTATACCAATCTTTCAAAATTAAATTATTCTGCTATAGAAATTAACAGTAATAATTCGTATTCTTTAGAGTTTGAAATTGGAATTAGAAGATCTGGATTTAAAAGACCACTTGCTCATTTTTCATGTCCCTTAACTATAGAAATAGATTTTTCTAATGATTTTAAATTTGACAACAATTGGAAAAGAAATATAAGAAAAGCAGATGAAGCAGGGCTAATATTCAAAGAAGTTGTCAATGTAAAAAAAGATTTAATCATAGAAATCTCAAAAATATTTAAGGAAATGTCAGATTTAAAAGGTTTAGGCTATTACTTAGATTCAAATTCTTTACATGTGCTTCTAAAGTCTAATGATATTAGAACCTTTGTTGTTGAAAATAAAAATAATGAGATTATTGCAGCCAGAATAGTTCACTTTAGAAAACGATATGCATCAGATATTTTTGCTGCCAACTCTAATAAGTCAAGAAATTGTGGTGCTACATATTTTATGATGCAAAATATTTTTGAAAGACTGAAGGAGGATGGTTTTCATTTTTTTGATTTTGGAAGAATACCACCAAGTAACCATTCCACTGATAATATTTATACCTTTAAAAATTCTTCAAGAGGTAAAAAGTTACAGTATAATGGAGAATGGGTTTTGTATAAATCTAGATTATTTGAAAAATTAATACTTTTTTACAAGTTGTATAAATTAAAGAAACAAAGATACTAGTGGGTGAAAAATATAGAATTCTTTTAATATCACCATCCCTAAAAAAGAATGGTGGGGTTTGCGAGTTTAATAAAATGCTATTAAAGTACGGGTATTCAAAATTTACTCTATTTGAACTAAAAAGTAGTTTATTCAATAATACTATATTTAAGATAATCTCTATTTTTTTTGATTTTTTAAAATTTATTTGGATTTTGATTAATAATAAAATAGATCTGGTCCATGTAAATCCTTCACTCGCTAGAAATTCAATTATGAGGGACGGAGTTTTTATTATTATTTCAAAGCTTTTTAAAAAAAAAGTTTTTGTTCATTGGCATGGATGGAATCCTGAAAATGAAAATTTATTGGACGGAAATTTTTTAAATTTCATAAATAAAAGCTTCTTTAAAGCTGACCACATCAAGTTTTTGTCCACTCATTTTGAAAAGAAATTTCAAAGCCTAGGATTTAAAAATAAGACATCTTTAGGTTCAACTTTTGTTGATGATGAATTGATAAATATTAATTTTAAAAGAACATTTAAAACCAACAATATTAATTTATTGTTTCTTTCTACTATCTCAAAAAATAAAGGCATTTACCTTGTAATAAAAATATTTAAAGATCTGCAAAAAAAATATAAGAATATAAATCTAATAGTTGCCGGAGTGGGTGAAGAGTTAGAAAATATAAAAGATTTGGTCAAAAAGCATAATTTGAAAAATATATCTTTTACAGGACATGTAAAAGGTGCTGAAAAGAGTTTTATCTATTCTAAGTCACATATTTATCTATTTCCTTCAATGTATGAAGGTATGCCTACAACTATTTTAGAAGCACTATGTTTTGGGCTTCCAATTGTTTGTAGTAATGTTGGCGCTATTCCGGAAATTTTTGAAAAGGAAAATATGGGGTTTATGGTTGATGATAAAAATGACACTAATAATTACGTAATAAAGATAATTGATATGTTGGAGAACAGGGATTTGATGAATAAAATGAGTAACTATAACAGAAATATTGGTTGTACAAAATACTTAGCATCAAAAAGAGTAAATATTATCGAAAAAGATTACATAAAACTATTTTCTTAAAAGTTAATTATTCAAAAAAAATTAATGAATAATACTATTTCATCATTTGTCAGTTTAAAGAAGTATTGTGAAGACGAAAACTTTGCTGGTTGGGATCCATATGATGGACTTAATTCTAAAGTTTTTAATTCTTCACCGTTTAAGTATTGGGGTTTAGCACGTTTGTTATGGATTCAAGGTTTCAAAAGAAATCCCATTAACCTGAGGAAATTATTTTTAGTACCAAAAGAATACAATGCAAAAGGAATAGCATTATTTTTATCAGGTTATTGCAATCTTTATGATTTAGCTTCTAATGGACAAACCATATTTGGAAGTAAAGAAGATTTATTAAAGAAAATAAACTTTCTAGCTAAATTATTGGAAAGTCTATCAAATAAAAATTTTTCAGGAGCATGCTGGGGTTATAATTTTCCATGGCAATCAAGACTTTTGTTTTTATTTCCAAAAAACACTCCCACGGTTGTAGCTACTAGTTTTTGTGTTGAGGCCTTGTTTAAGGCTTATAATATTACAAAAAATGAAAATTACAAATCATTAGCCATTTCTTCTGCAGACTTTATTATGAATGATTTGAATAAAACTTATCACAGGGATGGTTTTTTATACTCATATAGTCCAATAAAAGGAAACGACACAGTTTTTAACGCGTCTCTTCTAGGAGCTAAAACCCTATCTATATGTTATAAATATTCGAAGAATAAATTGTACAAGGATGAAGCGCAAACTGTTATAAAAGCTGTATGTGAAAGTCAAGAAGTTGACGGTTCTTGGGTATATGGATTATTGAAAACGCAAAAATGGAAAGATAGTTTTCACACAGGTTATAATTTAGACGCTATAAAAACTTTTGAAAACTGTACGGGAGATACAAAATTTCATAAAAATTTAGAATTAGGATTTAAATATTACCTAGAAAATTTTTTTAAAAAAGATGGTAAACCTAAGTATTATAATAATAAAACTTTTCCAATTGATATTCATTGTCCAGCTCAGTTATTTGTAACACTATCCAAGTTAAATAAATTCAAAAATCACGAGGGTTTAGCTAATAAAGTGATGCATTGGATGATAGAAAATATGCAGGATAAAAAGGGGTATTTTTATTATCAGAAAAAGAAACTAATTAGTTCTAATATTTCTTATATGCGATGGTCAAATGCGTTTACATTTAACGCGATGAGTTACTTTTTAAAAGAAAAAAATAAATATGGAATGCAATAAATTAAATGGCATTATCACATATGCCCCAACCTCAAGGATGGAATTAATATCTTATGCCATGAAGCAAAAAAAAATATTAATAGCTGTAAATGCTGAAAAAATTTTAAATGCTAATTTGGAAAACAAAAAGATAATTAATCGTAATATAGGATACCCCGATGGAATCGGAGCAGTATGGGCCTTGAAGAAAAAAGGATTTGTAAATACTACTAAAATACCTGGTTGTGAATTGTGGCTTGAAATTATATCAAATTATTATCAATCAAAATCTTTTTATTTAATTGGTGCTAAACAAGAAGTTATTAATGAGACTGTTAAAAAATTAAAATTTGAATTTGAAGGTATTAATATTTGTAATTTCCGTAATGGATATTTTGAATCAGACAATGATATTGATGCTTTGGCAAATGATATAAAATTTCATAAACCAGATATTGTCTTTGTTGCAATGGGATCTCCTAAACAAGAAATCATCATGGAATATTTACATAAAAAATATAAATCAGTTTATCAGGGGTTGGGAGGAAGCTTTAATGTTTATGCAGGAATTGTGAAAAGAGCTCCGGACTTAATGATTAAATTGAATCTTGAATGGGCTTATCGTTTATTTATGCAACCCTCAAGAATAAAAAGACAAATTGTTTATATCCCCTTTATAATCAAACTCTTGTTTAATAAAATATAAAATGAGAATTATAATAATTACCCAAAATGAACCATTTTACCTTACAAAAAGTTTAGATTATCTTTTGAACATTTTACCAGATAAATCTAAAATAGTTGGTTGTGTTGTAGCTGATGTTTCACCTTTTGGTAAAAGAGAATCTTTTTTAAAAAAAGCAAAAAAAACCTATGATATTTTTGGACTAAAATTTTTTATGTTTTACGCGTTTAAATATTTAAAATCAAAATTATTTATTAACAATAGTATATTCAGTTTTTTAAAAAAAAATAATATACCATTGATCACCCTTGAGGAATCAATTAACAATATCAATTCAGTAAATAAAATCAAATATTTTAAGCCGGATTTGTTAGTCTCAATTCTAGGAAATCAAATATTTAAATCACCAATAATTGAATTAGCCCCAAAAGGTTGTATTAACCTTCATACAGCTTTGCTGCCAAAGTATAGAGGGCTAATGCCAACTTTTTGGGTTATGAAAAATAATGAAAAAAAAACAGGTGTTTCTGTATTTTTTGTTGATGAGGGGATTGATAGTGGGCCGATAATCGTTCAAACTGAAGTTGAAATTGGAAATAGAACACAACAAGAATTAATTAAGTTAACGAAAAAAATTGGTATGGAGGCTATTGCAAAAAGTATCGATTTAATTCAGAATAACAGAGTTCAATTAATTCAAAATAACCCCTATGAAAAAACTTATTTTTCCTTCCCAACAAGAGAGGACGTTAAAGAGTTTAAAAGGATAGGTAAAAGATTTTTTTAATGAATGTTTTAACTTTTGATATAGAAGAGTGGTTTCATATTTTAGACAATGATAAAACTAAAGGTCCAGCTGAGTGGGTTAATTTTGAAAGCAGAATTCATAATAATATGAATGTAATTTTCGAATTATTAGAGAATTCAAAAAAATCAGCAACTTTTTTTGTTGTAGGCTGGATAGCCGAGAAATATCCTGAGATTATAAAATTAATTTCATCAAGAGGCTATGAGATTGGTAGCCATACTTATTTGCATCAGCTGGTATATGATCAAGATCGAGAGTATTTTCGTAAAGATGTTGAAAAGTCGATTAAATTATTAGAGGATATTTCAGGGAATAAAGTCAAATCGTTTAGAGCCCCGGGTTTTTCAATAACAGAAAAAAATAAGTGGGCTTTTGAAGTCCTGCATCAACTAGGTATTGAATTTGACTCGTCAATATTTCCTGCTGGACGTGCACATGGAGGTATGCCATCTTATAAATTAGCAAAACCATCAATTTTAAGATATAACGGAATCCAACTAAAAGAATTTCCTATAAATACAGATTATTTATTAGGAAAATCATTAATCTTCTCTGGCGGAGGCTATTTTCGTCTTATTCCATATAAACTAATTAAGTATTATACTAAAAAGACCGATTATGTTATGACTTATTTTCACCCTAGAGATTTTGATTATACTCAACCAATTCTACCAGGTCTATCACCGTCAAGAAAATTTAAATCATATGTTGGATTAAAGTCATGTAAATCAAAACTTGAAAAGTATCTAAATGATTTCGATTTTATTGATTTAAAGTCAGCGAACAAAATAATTAGCTGGGATAAAGTCCCCAAAATCGATTTATAAATCGCCAAAAAATTAAATAACTGTATTTTTTTTCGCTTTTTAAATTATTTCAAACAAATACATAATTATGATCAAATGTTAAATTATAAACAGAAATCTATGCTATGGTTTATGGTTCAGCTAATACATCCAAAAATTTTAGTTGACGATTCTTTATTTAAAGATTCTGAAAACTTTTGGGAATATTTTGTTCAATTAGGAAGTAGTCATTTAGTTTTGCCGGCTTTGTATGCATCTCTTAAGCGAAAAAAATTAGATTATCATGCTCCACCTGAATTGTTGAATTATTTGAATAAAATCTTGATAATAAACAAGAATCAAAATAAAGAAATTCTAAAACAAATTACTTTTATTTCAAAGTTATTCAATAAGAATAATATTGAGCATGTATTTATAAAAGGTGCTGCAATTTTAATTTTGCAACCTTATAATTCAGTTAACGAGAGAATGCTAGGAGATATAGATATATTAGTGGCAGAAAAAAACCTCACCAAGGCACAAAAACTATTAATCGATAAAGGTTTTGAAGAAACAAATGATGAATTAGATCTAGTTGAAGGAATTTTTTTACACAAGCACTTGAAACGTATTATACATCCAAACTATATATGTGCAGTTGAGCTGCATCGACGTGTTTTAGATGTCCCAATAAGCCTCTTAAACATTAATGATATTTTACAAAATAAGACACAAACAAAAGAAGGTTACTGGATTCCGTCACGAAATGATCTATGGATTCATGCTATTTTAAACTGGCAAATCAATGACAAAGGATATAGTTATAATAACTTTTCTCTCAGGACTTTTATAGATGTTATATATTTAGAACCATTCGATTTTAAAAATGATATTTCGATATATCCCCATATTAGTCATTTTTACTCTATTTGTTCCACTTTTACAGAAAGATATCAGAACAGAAATTTCATAGCATCAACAATTTTTAAATTAAAAATAAGTTCACCAAATTTTCAATTCTTTTATGATTTAATTTTGAAAACTAAAATTAAGCTATCATTAATTTTGAATAGACTTTTATTATTCATGTGTTCAAAAGGATATAGAAATCGAATTTATAATAATTCAAAAATTTTTCTCAAAAGAATAAATACTTTCTTTCACGAATAATTAAACTATTCTAATAATAATTTAAATAATAAATAGTTTTAAATGAATAGTTTTAAACTGATTATTATTTTTTAAAGATATTACACTATTGAATACTTAAAAATAATATTTGTTTTGTTAAAGACATTTTATTGTTAAATTTGACAAAATTTTAATTATGAGGATATTACTAATTGTTTTTTTACTTATTTTTTCATGCTCTAGTAAAAAAGATGTTTTACTGATTCAAGACACTAAATCAGCTCTAAATTATAATTATGAATATGAAGTATTAAAAATACAGCCAGATGATATTTTAAGAATAAATATTTTATCAAAATCTGCAAGTCTTTCATCTTTATACGAAAAACAGCAACTTGTAGGACAAAACTCTTCAATGTTAGGTTACCAGATTGAAGGTTTTTTAGTTGATTCAAACGGCTTTGTAAATATTCCAGTCTTACCAGCAGTATTAGTCAAAAATTTAACCATAAAGGAAGCCTCAGACAAAATACGAAAACTTTTAGATCAAAATGATATTATAAGAAATGCAGTAGTTGATATAAAGATTTTGAATGCATATTTTACCGTTCTTGGTGAAGTCCGAACACCAGGTAGATATAGTTTTTTGGAAAATAACATGAATATTTTACAGGCATTAGGAATTGCAGGTGATTTAACAATAAATGGCAAAAGAGATGATATTAGAATCATTTCAAAAAAAGACGGAAATATGATTGTTAAGTCTGTAAATCTTACTTCATCAAAATCATTAGTTACTGATGGCTTTCAGATTTTTCCTGGCGACATCATTATAGTTAACGCTAACAATGCAAGGGTTAAAAATGCCGGTGTTGTTGGAAATTTTGGAAATTTACTTAGTGTAATGTCATTTATCTTATCTTCAATAATACTAATTTCAAATAACTGATTATGAGTAAAGATTTTGAAAATTTTTATGATAATGATGATTCGATAGAATTTAGAAATCAAATTGTTCGTTATATCAGTTTCTGGCCTTACTTACTCTTACTTATTATATCTTTTATTTTTGTAGCATTCTTATATTTAAGATATACACCAGCAACTAAAAATTCATCTACTATAATTGAAATTCTTGACGAATCTCAAAATAGTGAAATGGCTCTTCCTACTGAGTTGACAGTATTTAATAGGTCAATGATTAATCTTGAAAACGAAATTAATAGACTTAACTCATACAACTTGAATTCTATTGTTGTTAAAGAAATTAATTCCAATATTCTTTTCTACAAAATTGGACGACTTAAAAGTGAACAAAAGCATTCTGAATCGTGGTATGATGACTATGAATTAGATTTCCTTACTGATACAGACCTTACAAAAAAGAAATCAGAATATTCGATTATCACAGATGAAGGTAAACTAAGTATTGGAATTTATAAAAATGATAATTTAGTTGAAACTTTAAATTTTAGTTCACTTTCAACACTAAGTAAAGATCATAACTTGCCTTTCAATTTGACAATTAAATCTGATAAAGAGCTCGAAGTAGAAAGAAAATTGATAATTAATACTGTAAAAAGTATGGCAAACAGATTCAGAAAAAAAATCCAAATTAGTGTTCTGGGTAAAGAAAGTGATCAGCTATCAATTTTGCTAAATCATGAAAATAGTAAAATTGCAGAAGATTATTTAAATCAGCTTGTTAAATCATTTGATAGTGATGGTATATTGGATAGGGAATTAGAGTATAGAAGAACAATAGAATTTGTTAATACAAGAGAGAAAATATTAAAAACTGACTTAAATTCAATTGAATTAAGAAAACAGACGTATAAGCAGGATAATAATCTTTCTGATATTACATTAGATGCAAATAACAACATAAACTTAAAGTACACATATAACAGTGATATATTTAAATATGAATCTCAAAAGCAGATAGCAGAATATCTAATTGAATTGATTGACGATTCTAAATATGAATTTTTACCATTAAATATTGGTCTTGAAGATTTTGATTTAAATCAAATGATAAAAGTTTACAATGAAAAGATTTCAGAAAGGTATTTATATATAGATGAGTCTGGTTCAAATAATTTTTTGGTAAAATCCTTAGAACCACAGCTTGACAAATTAATCGAAAATATTTCAGCTTCGTTAATTAGTTTTTCTTCCTCCCTAGATTTAAGACTTGAGAATTTGAGACTAAAGGAATTTGAGTTCGATGAAGAGTACAACAGGGTCCCTGAAAACGAAAAAACTTTAAGAGCTATAGACCGGGAACTGTCTATTAAAGAAGCTTTGTATTTATTATTACTTCAAAAAAGAGAAGAAGCTGCTATTAATTTAGCTGTTGTAAAACCAACAGTTAAGATAATAGATTATGCTATCACTGATCCTTTGTCTGAAGAACCTAATGAAAGAAATATTTATTTATTCTCTGTTTTTGGAGCAATCTTGTTCTATATTACAGTGCTTTATGTTTGGTTTTATCTAGATAACAAAGTTCACAATAAAGAACAACTATCAAAATTACTAAACAAAGAAATTCCAATAATAGCTGAAATACCTTATGTTAAGGACATTAGCTTGATTGAGACTGAATTTTTAACCAGATCAGTAATTTCAGAAAGTACAAGAATGCTCCTCTCTAATCTTCGATTTACAGTTAAAGAGATATCCTCAGAATCTTATAAATCTGCAGAAACCATTCTTTTTACCTCTTCAATAAAAGGTGAGGGAAAAACCTTAGCATCGGTGAGTACTGCCATAAGTATTGCGAATGATCTTAATAAGCAAAAAAAAGTTATACTTCTTGGAACAGATTTAAGAAATCCTCAAATTCACAAGAATTTTGGTGTGGACAAGACCAAGGAAGGAATATCAGAAATAATATATAAAAACGAGTATAAGAACTATAATGATTACATATACAAATTTGATAATTTAGATATTTTATTCTCTGGAACAATTCCACCTAATCCAACAGCATTACTTTCTAGTGATATTTTTAAAAATCTTATAGAATTATTAAAAAAAGATTATGATTACATAATTATTGATTCTGCACCATGTTTATTAGTATCCGATACTCTTCAATATATTGACTCAGTTGATTCTGTAGTTTTTCTGTTTAGATCTAATTTTACAGATTCTAAAATAGTCAATTTTATCAATGAATTAGGTGATTCAAACAAAATTAAAAACTTAAATGTGGTTTTAAATGCTGTTGGAAATAGTGCCTCATATGGTTATAAATATGGATACCAATATGGCTACAAATATGGCTACAAATATGGCTACAACTATGGATATGGATATGGATACAATGAAGATTCCTGATATGCTATTCAAATAATGTATTATTTAAATCTAAAGTTATTTTGTATTATTTTTTCTATCTCATCTATTTTTTTACATTTAACTTTATTTTCAAATGCTTTGATATGATTTAAGTTGTGAATATCACTACCAACAAAATCAATTAATCCATAATCAATTAGTTTATCTAGTTTTTTTCTGATAATCACACCATAATATTCAGTCATGAATAATAAATTTGCCTGAAATAAACACCCACGCTTTTTAAGTTCAAAATACTTTTTTTTATCAATAAATAAATACCTCTCGGGATGTGCCAATACAGGAATAAAGCCATTTACTTTTATTTCGAAAATTATATCAGCTAATCCAATTGGCTCAGAAATAAAACTCATTTCAATTAACACGTAATTGTCTTTAAAACATAAAAGATTTTTATCTCTTGATTTACTAATTATACTTTTTTCAAGCATATATTCTGTTCCGTAATCAAGTTCGATGTCTTTGATTTCTAAATTCTCAACTTTTTTAAAAGCACTTTTTATGGAATCCTCTGTGTTATCGTATAGCCCTGGATACGTATGTGGAGTTCCAATAATTTTAGAAAAACCAATTCCTTGCATCTCTTCAATTAATTCTTTTGATTCATTGATATCCTTTGCTCCGTCATCAATTCCTGGAAGAATATGAGAATGAATATCCACAAATCCCTCTGGAATTAATTCTCTTAAAGTTGGTTTTGCTTTAAATAAATTAAAAATCATATCGTTAATTTAAACTACAATTTGTTTTATAAACAAAGAATTTTGAAGACATTATAATATACACTATTTTAATCATTAAATTTGAAGCATGAATTCAGAGTTTCCTTTTTTAATTTATTACATAGGTTTACTAATCTCAACAATTTTTTTGTCTAGATTTATTTTTAGGAAATATATTCAATTTGCAAAGAGTTATAATCTTAAAAAATCTTCAAACGAGAGGGCAGTACATAAAGGGGTGGTTTTCACAGGAGGAGGAGTAGTATATGCGGCCGTAATTATGGTTGCGGCAGTAATATTAGATAATTTGGATTTTGTTGAATTTTCCAACTTTAGTCCTATTGTAGCTACAGCTATATTGGTGTCAATCCTGGGATTTTATGATGATTTTATAGAGATATCAGCATTTAATAAATATATAGTACTTACTTTTTTGATTTTAATGTTACTGTATTCAAATGCAACACTTCCTGTCATTCAAAATCTAAATGGCTTTTTAGGGTTTAATGATATTGGCTTTATTCCTGGGCTAATTTTCACCTCTTTTGTTTATTTGTCCATAATGAATGCCATTAACTTAACCGACGGTATTGATGGTTATTTGGCAATTTTTTCAATTTTC
>MDTD01183143.1_pt1 | contig 32613 bp, 31 predicted proteins | sample 811221 | NCBI WGS metagenome assembly MDTD01 (sample SAMN05326646, study PRJNA326480) | marine metagenome | isolation source: seawater | place: Pacific Ocean: South West | collected 2011
GGTTCGTAGGATCTCACCAAAGTAAACCCACCACATATCGATGGTGCTACATTATCTGCATGCGCAACACCTGTTGCACATCGCTCTCCTTCCATCGCAAACTCAACTAACTCTTTTTTTGTAAAAGGGTTTCCCAACAGTTCATTTACAGCTACGACAGCAGCGGCAGAACTAGCAGCAGAACTGCCTATTCCACTCCCTGGCTTTACGCCCTTAGTCAATTCAATTTCAAAGCCTTGGTTAGACCCTAGTTTATCTAAAAGAGCTCTTACCGCTACTCCGGCAACATTCTTATCTGCAGCTAAAGGCAAATTTTCAGCATTATGGCACGCAGTGATTACGATATCTTCTTGATCAGTTTTTGTAACCAAAACCTCATCACCTGGATAATCTAACGCTAAACCTAAAACATCAAAACCACACGCTACATTAGCAACGGTTGCTGGGGCAAATACTTTTACCTGATTCATTTTTTAATAATTAGCAATTCTTACAATGTCCGCAAAAACTCCTGCTGCTGTAACTCCTGCTCCTGCTCCCGCTCCTTGAATTACCATAGGTTGAGAAACATACCTATCCGTATAAAGAGCTACTGTATTATCTGTTCCCTGCAAGTTGTAAAATGGATGAGTTGAATCAACAGCTTGAAGTTCAACAGTTGCCTTTCCATCCTCGTACTTGGCAATAACCCTTAACTTTCTACCTTCAGACTGCGCATTTCCAACCATTTCTTGGAAAGTTGGTTCATCATTCTTTAACAAATTAAAGAAGTCTTCTACGCTATCTACCTCAAAACAAGCCTTAGGAAGAATATCTTTAACTTCTATATCATCAAATTCCATTTTAATTCCAGCCTCACGTATCAGAATTAATATTTTTCGTTTAACATCTACTCCCGACAAATCTATTCGTGGATCTGGTTCTGTATAACCTTCACTTTTTGCTTGCGATACAACATCATGAAAAGTATTGTTTCCATCGTATGTATTAAAAATAAAATTTAAAGACCCCGATACCGTAGCTTCAATCTTTTGAATTCTATCTCCAGAGTGAACCAAGTCATTAATGGTACCAATTACAGGAAGACCTGCGCCAACATTAGTCTCGTATAAAAACTTAACGTTATTTTTTAAGCATATTGCTTTAAGTTCTTGATACAATTCGTAATCAGAAGAACATGCGATTTTATTCGCTGTGACAACATTAATATTATTTTCTAACGCCTTTTTATATACCGATGCAATTTCATAATTTGCGGTACAATCAACAAAAACAGAATTTCTCAAATTTAATTCAGCTATTTGCTCAATTAACTCGTCTTTATGAAAAATCACTGATGAAGACTCTACTTGATCTTGCCATCCGTTAAGATCAATTCCCTCTGAATTCAACAACATTTTTTTCGAATTCGCTAATCCAGTGACACGAACTACAATGTTTGAATTTTTCTGCAATACTTTTTGTTGTTGTTTAATTTGATCAACCAAAGTACCACCTACATTCCCCACACCAACTACAAATAAATTCAAAACTTTATTCGATCCTTCGAAATGATTTTCGTGAAGCACATTTAGTGCTTTTTTTACATCTTTTTCTTCTATCACTGCTGAAATATTTCTTTCTGATGATCCTTGAGCAATGGCCCTCATATTTACTCCATTGCTTCCAAGCGTATTAAACATTTTTCCACTAACATTAACCTGTCCACTCATCTTTTCCCCAACTAATGCTATAACCGATAATCCCGTTTCTACTCTTGGACTGTTTATTTTACCCGTTTGAATCTCAAAAACAAACTCCTCCTTTACTGCCTCAACAGCAAGATTAATATCTTCAGGACTAATCGCAAAGGAGATGGAATGCTCAGATGATGCTTGAGTAATTAGTATTACATTAACTTTTGCTCTTGAAAGAGCCCCAAATAATCGAGCTGATATTCCAGGAATTCCAATCATACCTGAACCACTTAAACTGGCTAAAGCAATTTTATCAATCGAACTAATTCCTTTAATTGGCATTCCTTCATCAGCACTAGCCGTAATTAAAGTCCCCTGATCTTCGGGAGCAAAAGTATTTTTTATTTTTAAAGGAATCCCTTTTTTGTATACAGGCAATATGGTTGGTGGATAAATAACTTTCGCCCCAAAATGAGAGAGTTCCATTGCTTCTTTATACGAAGCATACTTAACAGGAAATGCAGATTTAACCTTTCTTGGGTCAGCAGTATACATTCCACTAACATCCGTCCATATCTGTAGTTCAGCAGCATCCGAACCGGCTGCGTAAAGTGCTGCAGAAAAATCGGAACCTCCTCTTCCCAGGGTAGAGGTAATTCCTTCCTCAGTCGAAGCAACAAAACCAGGTGCAACAAAAACGTTTGCATCATTACTTTGAAAAAAGTCTTTTATATTTTCATAGGTAGTTTCGTGAAGTACCGCTGCACCTCCATGCTGAGTATTTGTTCGAATCAAAGATTTTGAGTCCACTAATTCAGCTCCTATAGATTTACTAAGTATAATTGAAGAAAGAGACTCTCCAAAACTAACCACATAATCCGAGGTTTTTGGCGACAATTCACGAACTAAAAAGACACCATTTAAAATATCCTCCAACTGATTCAACAAAACCTTAATATTCGCTATAACTCCACTTTGTTGATCAATTGCTACCAATTCACGAATTGCATCAAAATGCTTATTTTCAATTTCTTTAGTAATTTCCTTATAAGATTCGTCTCCATTGGCAGCCAATTCACTGGCAGCTAAAAGTTTATTGGTGACTTGCGTCATTGCCGAAACAACCACTATGACTCTATCTTCTTTTGCTTCATGAGCAATAATTTCTTGAACTCTTTTGATAGAATTTGCTGTGCCAACAGATGTTCCTCCAAATTTTAAAACTTTCATTTCTTTTTATTTATAATGTTTCGAACTGTGCGCCGAAGGCGCAAAAATATTGAATTATGTCGTGACTAAATAACGATTTAACCAGAAATAATTTGAGTGATATTATATATATGAAATTTACGCCCCAAAAGGGGTGATAATAGCAGTAGCGATAATTGTAATTATCGTTGATTTTTGAGTTGATGTTATACTGCCCTTTTTCATTTGAATTACAAAGATACAAAGAAAAACCAAATTAAAAGGAAATCGTAAATTAGATATTTACTTCACCAACATGCAGAAATTAATTTTGATATTTATTTTTGTTCATTCTATATTTTTTCTTGGATGCTCACCCAAGTTCCATGATAGCTACAGCGGAAAAACAGGAGGTAGAAAATATAAAGTGAGATTAAACGATTCATACAGCGGAGGAAGTCCGGGAAGAAGAAATCAAATAGGATATAGAGATTCATATAGCGGACGCACTGCCGGAAGAAAAAACCAACGTGGATTTAGAGACTCATACAGCGGAAAATCGGGTGGGAGAAGAAATCAATTTAGATTTAGAGATTCATACAGCGGAAGTAGTGGTGGGAGAAAAAGACAACATGGATTCAAAGATTCCTATGGAGGAGAAAGTGGGAGAAAAAGACAACATGGATTCAAAGATTCGTATGGAGGAGAAAGTGGAAGAAAAAGACAACATGGCTTTCGAGACTCATACGGAAGTAAAAGAAAAAGAAAAAAAAGTAAGTTTGGATTCAATGACTCCTACAGCTCCAGGGATTCAAAAAGACAAAACCTGAGATTTAAAGACTCCTACAGCTCTTCAAATTCGAGAAAATCAAACTCCACATTTAAAGACTCATATTCTTCGAAAAAAAAGGACTATTCCGGAAACAAAAAGAAATCCCGAAATAGATGGAATCCGTTTAGGAGGCACGATAATTATAATTCCAAACCAAAAAAGAAAAAAATACCTAAAAAAAAGAAAAAAATAAATAGATCAACTCGATTTGAAGGAATGCGTTAAAATAGGAGAATGGCGAATGTTCTATTCGAATCGTTGAATAATTACTTAATTTAGAAGCATGAAATCAGTTAATGCAAAAAGCACATTTGCCTCAGCAACACATATTGTTTTACCCAACAATACAAATACACTCGGAAATTTAATGGGAGGTCAACTTTTAAATTGGCTGGATGTTATTGGTGCCATCAGCGCTCACAGGCACTGTCGTAGAGTTGTTGTAACAGCATCCGTTGGCAAGGTTGCATTTCAAAAACCAATAAAACTTGGAGATATTGTTACCATAGAAGCCAAAGTTTCTCGAGCATTCACCTCGAGCATGGAGGTTGTAATGGATGTTTGGGTTGAAGACCACATCACTGGTAAGAAAAAAAGACACAACGAGGCAATATATACTTTTGTGGCTGTTGATCAAATTGGTCGACCTATTGAGGTTCCAGAGTTAGTGCCCGAATCTGAACAAGAACAAGAACGTTTTGAAGGAGCACTAAGAAGACGACAATTAAACTTAATAATGGCGGGGAAACTATCGCCAAAAGATGCTGTTGAATTAAAATCCCTATTTCAATAAGCTGAATCGAATTAAGAAATGAAAAATAATCAAAACTCAAAAAGAAGTTTTTGGCAACGGTTAAAAGTTCGTTATCATTTATCGATAGTAAATAAAAATTTGCTTTTAGAAGTCTACAGTAGAAACATTTCATTAGGAAGACTCATCCTTTTAATTCTTGCAAGTACTTTCTCTGTTGTGTTATTTACATATCTCATCATTGCTTTTACACCTATAAAATCATTTATAATTCCTGGTTATGAATCCGAATCAGTTCAGGCACATTTAATCGAAAACAACAAAAGATTATTTGAACTTCAAAAGCAAATTCAAGGAAAAATTGAATACGGCTTAAAACTAGATTCAACATTTAAAGACTTTGGAATTCCTGTTGACTCCATAAATAACATGGCATTTGAAAAAATTAATTTGGAAAACAGAAAAAGTAATTTATTACCGGATAAATTCATAAATCTTTCTATTGCAGAGGAAACAAAATCATTAGCCAATTTTCACTTTTTTAAACCAATTGAAGGAATTGTATCCAAAGAATTAAAAGTAAATGAAGGCCATCATGGTATTGATGTTGTAGCAGAAAAAAATGCTGGAGTAAAAAGCACTTTAAACGGTAAGGTTATTTTTTCTTCATGGACGGCAGAAACAGGACATGTTATTGCAATACAGCACAGTAATGACTTAATCAGTATCTACAAGCACAATTCTGTTTTGTTGAAAAAAGAAGGAGCAATTGTTAAAGCAGGAGAGGTAATTGCTATTGTAGGAAATAGTGGTGAATTTACAACCGGACCTCATTTACATTTTGAAATATGGTTTAAAGGCTCTCCTCTGAGCCCGACAGAAGTAATTAATTTTGAATAAAAATATACCAACAACATTTATCATAATTAAACAAAGATGAATTGTCCTTCTTGCTCAAAAAAAATCAACCCAAAAGCTATAAGATGTCCGTATTGTAAAGCCTTATTAGTGTCTAAAGAGAAATTTTCCAGTGTAGTAAAAAAGCGAAAAGAAAAATCCTTGGAAAGAGAAAAAAAAGAATTTATTAAGTCTGGAAGGAACACATTGCTGATAGTTGGCGGTCTCAATGTAATACCACTATTCATTTATCTTTCTCATGGAGATAATTTGTCAGCAATTATTGAAGGTACTATTGCTGGAATGTTCTTAGGTCTAGGTTTGTTGGCCACAAGGGTTCCATATGCCGCTTTGCTGTCGGGGATAATTTTGTATATACTGTTAACAGGCCTTTCAGCAGTTGCAGATCCAGAAAGTATTATTAATGGTCTCATTATTAAAATAATTGTTATCTATTATCTCTTTAAAGGAATGCGTGCGGCCAATAAGTTTAAGAAAAAATATAAAAACATAGACATACTTGATGCTGCTTGAAAATAAAATTTAACACAGCTAAAGCTAACAGTTAAAAGAAGCCACAAAAAACATCATATTTATGAGAAAGAGAAGATTTAGAAATAAATCAGCTTTAATATGATAAGTGTCGACACCATAAACAAGACGGTCAAAGGAAATCCAAATTTAAAGTAGTCTTTAAACTTATATCCACCCGGACCATACACCATTAAATTGGTTTGATACCCAATTGGGGTTAAAAAAGTTTTAGAACCCGCAAAAGCAACACAAAAAAGGAAAGGTTCATAATCGTAACCATTTAGCTCCGCAAAACTTAAAGCAATTGGAAGTATAATTGAAACAGCTGCAATATTTGTCATATATGCAGCCAAAAGAGTAGTTATTAAATATACCCCAGATAGAATCCCCATAGTTCCTAAAGGCTCCAGAATAATTAATCCCTCTGTGGCGATAAGTTGAGCAGCCCCGCTTTTATCCATAGCTACTCCAATAGAGAGAGCTCCGCCCATTATGGCTATTAAATTAATATTTATTGCTCTTTTTACTTCTCCAAATAAAACAACCCTTGTTAACAATAAAAAAACAAATAAAAGCAAAAGTGACTGAAACAAACTTATCAGACCTAAAGCGGGTAGTAAAATAGAAATAACAGTAGAAATTATTAATGACGTGGATTTTTTTCCATCAATATCTTGTAACTGACGAACATTTGATATCAATGTCACTTCTTTTGCTTGATCAATTCTCTTGTAAAAATCATGTCCAGCAACACATAACATCATGTCTCCCTTTTGCAAAGTCATTTCGCCTATTTTACCATATAATTTTTCACCATCTCGTCTTACAGCAATAATAGCAGCATCAAATCGCGCTCTAAAATCTGTATCTTTAATCTTCTTTTTTGACAACGAAGAGTTATAAGGAACAATTACTTCGACAACCTCTTTTTTTCGCTGTAGCTTCTCTAAATCATTCGGCATCTCTAAGCCTAAATCCAAATTAACAATATCAGCAATATTATCAGTTTCTCCAGCAAATATTATGTAATCTCCTGCTCTCATAATTTCTTTCGGACCTGGAGCAGTTCTGACTTTATCGGGTCGAACAATCTCTACCAAATATAATCCTTTTAAACTTCTCAAGTTAGACTCACCAATTGTTTTTCCAACCAATGGAGATTTCTCAGTAACCAATAAATCAACCAAATACTCTCTTTTGTTTTTATGGAAATTGGAAATCATCCCTGTATTCTTAGGAAGAATTCTTTTACCAAAAAAAAGTATATAAACAATTCCAATTACAACAAGGGGTGCTCCTATAACAAAAAATGAAAACATACTTAATCCCGCTGAAGGACCCATTTTCCCTACTATGATGCTATCGGCAATTAAATTGGTAGATGTTCCTATTAGAGTTAATCCGCCCCCCATAATAGCAGCAAAAGAAAGTGGAATTAATAGTTTGGACGGAGAAATCTTATTCTTTTTACCCCAATCAACCACGTATGGCAACAATAAAGCAACCAATGGGGTATTGTTCATAAATCCAGAAAACAATGAAACACAAGCAGTCATCTTAAATGTAAACTTTAAATACCCCTTAGTTTTCAAAAATAAACGCTGGAAAACATTCTCAATTACAGGACTCCTTTTTAAAAACTGTCCAATTACTAATAGCATTACAATGATTGCCACCTGCTCATTAGCAAATGAAGACAGAACATCATTAGACGTCACAACACCTGGAAGCAATAAAAGTCCTACTGCACCGAGAAAAGTGATAGCAGTATTGTATATCTCTTTGTAAAGAAATATAATCGTTAAAAGAATAACTCCAATCACATAAACCTGGACTCCTTCTTCGCTGATGTACTCACTCAATTGAAACATAAATCACCGACAAAGTTAGCAATACTATTAAAAGTAATTTTTAACGGATAGAATTTCTATTCTTATACCCCTTTAAATTCAAACTCAACTTGTTAATAACTTGTTAATTAACAAGTTGAAAAAGATTACTTTTTCTTTGTATATTCTTTTCAGTTAAAGTCCAAAAAATACATATCTTTATTTCGATTTTGACGTCATGAATATACGACTTGAAAAAATAGCTAAAGAGTTACTCATTAACGAAGACTGTGTAATTATTCCCGATTTTGGTGGTTTTATTACGCACTATCGTCCTGCTGTTTTTGAAACAAATAAAAACATCATTCTTCCTCCGGGAAAAGGAGTTTCTTTTAACGTAAAACTTAATCGTAACGACGGGCTGCTCGCTCAATATGTTTCTCTCAAAACAGGAGAAAGTTACAACAATGCCTTGAAAGCCATTCAGTCAAAAGTATCTTACTGGAATCAAGAACTTAAAAGAACCAATTACCTTGAGCTGGAAGGTTTAGGTTCTTTTCTTCTAAACAATGAAGGAAATTTAGTTTTCGAACAATTTAATGAAACCAACTTTGCGAATTCATCCTTTGGATTAACAAATGTTCACGCTTCTCCAATTAAAAGAGTTGGACTTGCTCAGCGAATAGAAAGAGGCTTAGATGATAAAAAAGGGTCCGCCAACCCTCATCGACTAATTAAAGCTACAAGTATTGCTGCCTCCATTCTTCTATTGCTTTTTGCAGGATATAAACTGGAAAAAAACTACTCAAATCAACACTTAAATCTTGGTTTTGACTCAGTAGTTCTTTCCAATAAAAACACTTCTACACAAAAGAATTCAAACGAAGTCTCAAACGATAAAAAAGAAGACACTAATAAATCATTACCTGTTTTAAACAAGGAAGAAATCCAGTGTTTTGAGGACTTAGGCCTTCTAAATGAACCAGAAAACATTGAACGAATCAAGGAAATACAAAAGAAAAAAGCAACCATTGATGCCAAATTCAAAGCAGTAGAAGAAAGCATTGCCATTGAAAACAGAAAACCCTCTTCGCTCCCTAAATTTCATGTCATTGCTGGATGTTTCGGTGTTGAATCCAATGCAACAAAAATGGTAAAAAATTTAAAGAAAGAAGGTTTTGAAGAAGCACAAATAGCTGGTAAATCAAAATCAGGTCTTTTACGAGTTTCTTATGGATCCTATTACAAAAAAATCACAGCCTTAAAAGCATTAGCAAAAGCAAAATTATCTCACAATGCTAATGCTTGGTTAGCTGAAGATTAATCTTATCAATACCTTTTTCTGAATAGACAAACCACGGCTAACAATAAGAAATCAATTTTGTGAAAACAGCCTTTAAAATTATTTTTTAGCGGCTTTTACAATAGAAGCACCTCATTTATACCTAAACTTTTTAAATTCTTAAAAAAATCTTATTCCGATTTAATTACATTTGGCAAATAATCATTTGAAAAAGTAAATTATTCTGAATTTACACAGTCTAAAAAATACTTAATCAAAATTATATTTTGTTAATATTTACTTAATTTGTGAATAAGCAAATTTTATTTGGAACAATCTCACTTCTATCCTATCTTTGTTGTCCCAATTCGTGCAATTGCGGTATAAATAAAGTAAAATGAGTTTAAACAATATCAAAAGAATACAAGACTGGGGATTAGGAATCAATGGTCATATGGTAATTTCTGGACCTTGTAGTGCAGAAACTGAAGAACAGGTTTTAACTACTGCAAAAGAAATTGCGAGAGATAATAGAGTAAATGTCCTTAGAGCAGGAATTTGGAAACCAAGAACCCGACCAGGCTCTTTTGAAGGAATTGGTGAAGTTGGACTAGAATGGTTAAACAAAGCAAAAGCGGAGACTGGTCTATTGACGGCAACTGAGGTAGCAAATGCCGCTCACGTTGAAGCTTGTTTAAAAGCCGGAATTGATATCTTATGGGTTGGCGCAAGAACTACTGTTAATCCTTTCTCTGTTCAAGAAGTTGCAGATGCTCTTAAAGGCGTTGACATTCCCGTTTTGGTGAAAAATCCAATCAATCCAGATATTGCATTATGGCAGGGAGGTTTAGAACGTATTGCATCTGCAGGAATTACTCGGCTAGGGGCCATTCATAGAGGGTTTTCAACATACGAAAAAACTCCTTTTAGAAACTTACCGAAATGGGATATGGCTATTGAGATGATGAGAAAATTTCCTCAGTTAGACATTGTTAATGACCCTTCTCACATTGCTGGAAATAGAGAATTACTACCTTACGTATGCCAAAAAGCACTTGATTTAAACATGGAAGGATTAATGATTGAATCGCATGTAACTCCATCTGTTGCATGGTCAGATGCTGCGCAACAAGTCACTCCATCTGGCTTATCAGAACTTTTGGACGGTTTAACTTTCAGACATGAAAACGTAGACGCTGCTGACTCTAATCAACTTGAAGCACTAAGAAGAGAAATTGATGAAATAGATGATGACATCTTTCAAAAAATAGCTTCAAGAATGAAAGTTGCAGATCAAATAGGTGAATATAAAAGAGAAAACAGTGTAACCATACTTCAAGTAGGAAGGTGGGAAGAGATTGTAAATAAAAGAATAGCATTGGGTGTTGCAATGGGATTGGATGATGGTTTTGTGAAAAATTATTTAAAATTAATTCATAAAGAATCCATACGTCGTCAAAATGTAATCATGAACGAAGTTCAAGCTGAACTCGCAGGAAAATAGTTGGTAAAAAATTAACTTATTAAAAAGGTCAGGATATCCTGACCTTTTTATTTTTCCAATTAAATGTGTTTTTTAACCAGATTACGTTTATTTTTCAATTTATTAACATTAAAAAATTGACAGTAATTCACGGATACTTTATATTCGCACGCTGAAGACGAAACTCATTTCGTTTTTTACTCTAAATTATATACAAAAATGCTTAAAAAGCTACTTTTATTTTTCACTTGCCTAATCCATTTTTGGTCGTTTGGAAACGAAGGTTACTTTTTGAGAAATGAAGGACAGCTTCCTGACCACGTTTTATATCATGCAAGATTAAACTATGGAGGGTTTTATGTTGAAAAAGATGGGTTCAAAATATTAGTTCTTGACCCAAAAGAACTTGACCATGCTATTGGACACGGTGAGCATCACCATCACTATGAAAAAGGACATTCTCACATTAATAAAGACGTAAGAGGCCATGTATTTACCATAAAATTCAAAGGCTCAAATCCTTTAAACTATGGCCTTGACTATTCAAACTTATCATTCAAAGTCAGTTCATTCATCGGTAATGACTCTTCGAAATGGGTTGGTGGTTTAACCCCCATAAAAGAAACAACGCTTTCTAACTTATACGAAGGAATAGACCTTAAACTCTCATTTAAAAATAATGTCATTAAATACGACTTTATAGTAAAACCGGGCGCAAATCCAAACGATATTAATATTGAATACGAAGGACTGGAAAACATACGTCATCTTAAAAACAAATTAATACTGGTTACCAGTGTTGGAAACATAGAAGAATCTGCTCCATACTCATTTACCTCTGATCAACCCAACAACTCTATACCAACAGAATACAAAAAAATTACAGAAAGCACTTACGGAATTGAATTAGGAGATTACGATAAATCAAAAACCCTAACCATTGATCCACAATTAAACTTTATAACCTTCAGTGGTTCTTCCTCCGATAATTGGGGGTTCTCGGCTACATACGACAATTTGGGTTACGGCTACGGCGGGGGGGTTACATTTGGTTCATCATATCCGACTACAACAGGTGCGTATAGCTCATTTTTAGGTGGAGGATCTGTTGATATGTCAATTTCTAAATTCAGTCCAGACGGAACCCAACTAGTAGCCTCCACTTATTTAGGAGGAAACGGGATAGAAGCACCTCACAGTATGATTGTAAACAGTAAGGGCGAACTTCTAGTATATGGAGCTTCAAGCTCTTCTGATTTCCCTACTGTTGCCAATTCGTATGATAAAACCTTCAACGGTGGAAACTATACACAAGCAGGCTACTTATCGTTTTCAAACGGTACAGATATTGTTCTTGCTAAACTCAGTAACGACTTCACTACACTCCTTTCGAGTACATACTACGGCGGAAGTAACAATGACGGTATTAACGATGGTTCAGAAACTTTAGGTTTATTCAGAAACTATGGAGATGGAAACAGAGGAGAAATCATTGTAGATAAAAACGATAATGTTTTAATTTCATCGGTAACCGTTTCAAACGACCTACCAACAAACGGAGGATTTCAAACCTCATACGGCGGCGGGTCTCAGGATGGATGTGTTGCTAAATTTAACCCTAACTTAAGCAGTTTAATTTTTGGAAGTTATTTTGGAGGATCCGGAAACGATGCTTGTTACTCAATCAAACAAAACAGCTCTGGAGATATTTATATATCAGGAGGTACCACCAGTACAAATCTTCAGCAAACTTCAGGAAGTTACAGCTCAAGTTACAGCGGTTCAATTGATGGATTTTTGGCCAGAGTTCATGAAAATGGAGGGACGCTAATAAAAACTACGTACATAGGAGGCAGCAGCTACGACCAAAACTATTTGGTAGACGTTGACAAAGATGAAAGTGTTTATTGCTTTGGACAATCGGCCGGAAATATGACGGTATCCAACGGAGTTTACAGCAACCCGGGAAGTAAACAATTCCTTCAAAAATACAATAAAGAACTAACCGTTTTAGAAAAAGGGACAGTATTTGGGAATGGAACAAGTCAAACGGAACTGGTTCCTACTGCGCTTATGGTTAGCGACTGTAAAGAGGTTTATGTTTCTGGATGGGGAGGAAGTTTTAATGATTATTCGTCTTTCAATGGAATAGAAAACTTTCCAATCACTTCCGATGCGATACAATCTCAAACCGACGGTTCAGATTTTTATATATTGGTTCTAGCCGAAGACTTCCAACAAATCAACTACGGAAGCTTCATTGGTAATTTGAACGCATCCGAGCATGTTGACGGAGGAACCAGTAGATTCGACAGAAACGGAACTATATATCAATCTGTGTGTGCATGCGGTAGTGCTTCCACCTTCCCTGTCACTCCAGGCGCCTATTCGGAGCAAAACAACTCCTCATGTAATTTAGCCTTAATCAAAATGGACGCTTCGACATTAACTGCTAACATACAATTCCAACAAGATTCAATTTATTGCTCCAACAACATTGTGAATTTCACAAACATTAGTACAGGTGGTCAGGATTTTAAATGGATATATCCTGACGAGTCCGTAGTTCAAAGTAGGGATGGTCAATTCGAGTTTTTAGAAGCAGGACAATTCATTGTTCAACTCGTCGCAACCGATCCAAATAAATGTCCGTTCTCCGACACAACTGAAGTACTAGTTGATGTTGCAGAAGGAGTTAATCTGGATTTACAACTTGATTCTTACGACTGTTCGACGGGAGATCTTTCTTTATCCGTAGAGGGTCCAAATACAAATGATTATGTTTGGAGCGACGCAAATGGGGTTATTCCTGGTAACACAAACGCCATCTCTCTTTCCACAGACACCAACACTCTTTTTTATGTAGAATATGAAGCAGGATGTGGTACCGTTAAAGATCAAATAGAAATTGAATTATTTGCTCCCCCCACAGGAGGTTTTGCAAACGGCACTTCTTGTTACGGAGACTCCCTCAAATTCTATTTTGAAACCAATGAAAACAGTACATATAAAACCATAAACGGCGAACCCTATTCATTAATCAATGATACACTTATATTTCCAACTTTAAGAGACGAATCCATTTATTTTGAAACCAGTTCTCCATGCGGAACTGCAGTTGATACATTTGATATTGATGCGATAATTCTTGAATCTGTAACTTCCCCTGATACTACTGTTTGTATGGGAGAAAGAGTCCCTTTAAGCGTTATTTCAAATGAAGATTTCGTTTGGCAAAATGGAGGTTTTCCTGACCCTACTGCCAATCAGCAGGTAATTTATCCAACGGAAAGTGAGTCTTATATCGTTCAATTGGATAATAATATCTGTATTAAAAATGACACCATTAACATTGATGTTTTCAGCACTGAAGAACAACCCATTAACCCGTCCTACACCATTGATTTTGGTGAAAGCCTAAATTTGAACTTACTTCCTGGATACGCTTACAGTTGGAACCCCGGTAATTATATGTCCTGCAACACATGTTCCGATGTTTCATTGGAAGCACAAGAGGACATGACGTATACTTTTGAGTACATGGATTCAAAAGGCTGCTTGATTAAAGACTCCGTTGTTGTTAATGTAATTTTTCCATTATGGATTCCTAACTCCTTTACCCCTAATCGAGATTTTAAAAACGAGGTATTCAAAGCAGAAAGCCATGCAGTTTCTGAATTTACGATGTATATTTTTAATCGCTGGGGAGAAGTGGTTTTTAAATCCAATGATATCAATTCAGGTTGGGATGGAACAATTGATGGAGAACCTCAACAAATTGATGTATATGTATATAAAATAGTATACAAAAAAGTCCACTCTGATAAGCATTACGAGAAAACAGGAACAGTAACTTTGATGAGATAAGTCCTTTACGCCTCTTAAAATTAAAACAAATTACCTTGAGAGCCTCTTCTGAAGTTAACCCCTAAATGTTTATACGCTTGTTCTGTTGCCTCCCGGCCTCTTTGAGTCCTATTTATGAAGCCCTCTTTAATTAAGAAAGGTTCGTAAACCTCCTCAATAGTACCTGCATCTTCACCAACTGCTGTTGCAATGGTATTAATACCAACAGGACCTCCTTTAAATTTATCAACAATAGTAGTTAATATTTTTACATCCATCTCATCCAGTCCGTTTTCATCAACATTCAAAGCTTTTAAGGCATCATTTGTTACCTTGATCGTAATGGTTCCGTCTCCTTTTATTTCTGCAAAATCACGCAACCTTCTCAATATCGCATTTGCAATTCTTGGAGTACCTCTACTCCTTCTGGCAATTTCAAAAGCGGCGTCCTCATTAATGGGAACATTCAATAAATGAGCAGACCTTAAAATAATTAAGTGCAACAATTCAGCATCATAATATTCCAAACGACAATTTATTCCAAATCGAGCTCTCAAAGGAGACGTCAATAACCCTGAACGCGTTGTTGCACCAATCAAAGTAAAAGGTTCCAATCCTATTTGCACCGATCTAGCATTAGGTCCAGAATCAATCATGATATCGATTTTATAATCTTCCATTGCGGAATATAAATATTCCTCAACAACAGGACTCAAACGATGAATCTCATCAATAAACAGGACGTCACCTTCAGCTAAGTTGGTTAATAATCCTGCCAAGTCGCCCGGCTTATCAAGCATTGGACCTGAAACCAGTTTAATATTACTTCCTAATTCGTTGGAAATTATATTCGCTAAAGTTGTTTTCCCTAAGCCGGGAGGGCCATGCAAAAGAACATGATCTAAAGCTTCCTCTCTTTTTAATGCTGCCTGAACAAATACAGAAAGATTATCCAATACATTTTTTTGACCCGTAAAATCATCAAATGTTTTTGGACGAAGCACTCTCTCAAACTCCACCTCTGGATTAGTAAGATTTTCTCCCGATGGATCTAATGCATCATTCATAAAATTAATTCATTAAGGTCATTAACAACTAAAAGAATTTTTATTGATATTTTCTCGTCAACAAAGATTGTAATTTTTGATAAGGCTCTTCCTCTATCATCCAATCTCTTTTTTGAGCAAATTCCGTTAACTTTTCATTTGCATCTTTCAAAGATAAACAACTGTTCAACTCATCAATTGTTTTCAAAAATTGTTCTGTATTGCCATCAAAAAGTTCGTTTGTAAACAAAAACTTTTCATTTATTCCAATTGCACTGCTTAAATTATCAATTTTTTTTCTGGCCAACTTGGCCGCTAAAGAGTTATCCTCCTCTTCTTGATGTTGAAAAACAACACCAGATGTGTTTTCCGATATAATCGAGGAAATTTCGTTCTCCAAATGCTCTACGATTGACTCTTCCGATGGAACATCATTTTGATTCTCAAGAAAATCAACTCCATGATTTTGATTCGTTTGCTCCACATCCAAAGACTTCTTTTGAAGATTGTCCACAGACTCTTTGGTTATTTTATCAAAACGTTCAGGAACTTCTTGATTTTCCTGTGAAAGATTCATTTCTAATTGATGAGTTCTTTGAGATTGTTCATCAAACAAAACATAAGACAAAATGACCGCTCCTTCATGTAATTCTCTTGCATCCTGAATTAATTCCCTCAACAAAACTTTATTCACATTTCCTCCCAAGCTTTCAATCTTTGTAAGCTTGTCCTCAAAAGCTTCCTGATTTGATTTCAATTGCTTAATAATTTCTAAAAAATTGCTCATAAAATTAAGGTTGGTATTTAAATTTAACTTATTAAACCATCTCTTAGTATGCTACTATCAAGTGAATATTCACTTTTTACAGTTAACAACGTTAATCATACATCTCAAAAACTTACCGGATGGAGTAGATCAAAACACAACCAAACATGTATACAAAACTACCAATGTGTAACAAAACTTGAATCCTTAGAGATTCTCTTTAGGGAAATTTTTAGAAGACAATTTACTTGGAAAAAACAGAAATTTACTTTCCCTCATTTACAATATAATTCACTTTTAAAGCCGAGGCGTCTCTCAACTCCTCTTTAACCTCACTCACAACCCCAAGTTTAGTTTTTTTATCGACCTTTAAGCACACCACCATTTTTTTTGCTTTGGACGCACCTATCTGTGCATCAGGATAACTTGCCTTTATACTGGCCCTTTTATCGTCCAGAAACATTCTAATGTCTTTTTTACTTTTTATGGCATCATTGAGCTGAATTGATGTTTTATCACCGTATACCTTCTGAAGTTTTTTTGTAGGAACGCCCAACTGTATATATGCCGTAGGTGTTTTATCCTCCAATTTACCAGTTTCTGTTGCACTGGGCAAAGTCACTATTAAACTTGAAGTATTCTCTCTTGTTTTTGTTGCCACCATAAAAAAGAACAAAAGCATAAATACTATATCCGGCAAGGAGGCGGTTGAAATACCAGGCTCTATTCTTTGCTTTTTGCCGTCATTGAATTTAGACATAACTGTTTTCTTTTTTTATTGAATTACCGGAGCCTCTGAAATATTTTCTTTGTAAACCATTTTCAACATTTCTTTTTCTTGTAAGGTTAAGTCACTCCAACCTCTACCTAAAACCTTTATTGCTAAATCATTTCTTAAGGACTTATAAGCTTGCTTCAAATGATCCTTTAGAAGGATGTAAGTTTCATATTCAGCTCCCTGAGTAGCCTGCATATTAACTACGTGCTCTGATTTTCTGAAATCTTCCCCAAAAACCTGTAAAGCCTTTAATCTCAATTCTGATTTTTTTAATTTTCTTTCAGCAGAGGCCTGAGCAGCTTCGTTAGCCTTCTCTAATACTTTTTTATTTTTATCAATTCGGACCTGAAGTTCTTCTTCAGTTACAGCCCTACTCACTGGCCAATCTGTTCTATTGGAAGAATTCAAAATCATCTCCTTTACCAAAGTGGGTATCTCTTCAATTTTAACGAGTTTTCCTTCAAATAAAATCAAATTGTTGTTGTTTACCAAAACTTCAATTACATTTCGTTTATTAACAGGTGGTGGTGGAGACGTATCAGCAACCTTTTCAGGAAGCAACTGAAACATTCCGGATTCTTGAGTCATTTCAGATGTAACTAGAAAAAAGATAAGCAAAAGAAAGGCTATATCAGCCATCGATCCTGCATTTACTTCTGGCGATTGTCTTTTTGGCATATTATAATTTTAAAGCTCTTTTAATTTCAGTTGCTACTATTAAAAGAACTGCTATTATTGTTACAGCATACCAAGTATAAATACCTCCCTCTGAAAACTTACTTCCTTCAATCAAATTCCCTTCCTGGTCAATAGAATCTGTTGAAAAATTATATCCGACTAAGAAAATTAAACCAAGAGACAAAGCGCTGATAATGAATTTCATGCCCGCCCTTGGGTTCTCTACAAAATTAAAGACAGTAAACCCAACCGTTACAGTAATTATAGTATACAACAAACCAAAAGAAAATAGAATTAAAGTCATTGAGTCAATACCCTCATTGAAGGTGAGTAGAATCAATATCCAAATAATTGAAATTAACACCCATTTTCCAATAATTAAACCTAAATCTAATTTCATTTCTCGAAAATTTAAAGTTATGCTACAGGTTCAATTTTATTTTGAACAATTTTAACAAATGAATTTGATGCGTCTTCCATTTGATTGACAAGATTATCAATTTTCGCGACTACAATGTTGTAAAAAACCTGTAAAATAATCGCAACAATCAAACCGGCAACCGTAGTAATCAAAGCTGTTTTTATACCACCTGCCATAGCTGAAGGTTCAATGCTTCCAGCCGCTTGAATTGAATCAAAAGCGTCAATCATACCTATTACAGTTCCCAAAAAACCCAACATCGGAGCTAAAGCAATATATAACGATATCCAGGAAACTCCTTTCTCCATTAGTCCCATTTGAACAGCCCCGCCTGCAATGACAGACTTTTCAACTTGTTCTATTCCTTCATCTGACCTTACTAGTCCGTCGTAAAAAATTGCTCCTACAGGACCTCTTGTATTTCTACATACTTCTTTTGCCCCTTCAACACCTTCTGTATTTAAAGCTTCTTCAACTTGCTGTAATACTTTTTTAGTATTTACGTTGGATAAACTCAAATAAATAATACGCTCAATAGCAGTTGCAATTCCTAGTATTAAGCAAGCCAAAACAGGAATCATCCATGTTACCCCACCTTCTAAAAATCGTTTCTTTACTTCCTGAGTGAATGTAGGTTCGTCCCTCACCTCAACATCTGTTGCAGTTTCTTTCAACTCTTCTTCTTGAGAATTGATTTCTTCAACCGCTTCTATATTTTCTACTTGATTGTTATTTTCCTCTTGTTCTGCAAAAGCATTTGTACTGAAAGTCGCTAAAAACAGCGTTAAAGAGAGCATTAAGTTTGAAACTAGTTTTTTCATGGTGTTATTTAGTTGCTTAATTATTTGGTGCTGCTAAAATTTCAGCTACCGAATTAAAAATTTAATTTTGTTGTCAATTCTTGACAGCAAAAAGAATTGCTGAAAAAAGAATATGCCGCGAAGTTAATGTTTCGATGTTAATTTTAGGTTAACTTAATATTTCCCTTTGATTATTATGGAAAATCGACGACAACAAAAAATAGCTAAAGTATTGAAACAGGACCTTGCCGTTTTGTTTCAAAGAGAATCTCGAACCATGTTTAACGGTGCTTTTATAACCGTGACTTCCGTAAGAGTTACCGCAGACCTATCGTACGCAAAAGTTCACCTCAGTATTATGGGAAAAAATGATGAAAATATTTTAGAAACTGTGAAAACAAAATCAGTCGAAATAAGAACGATTATTGCAAAACAAGTTCGGCATCAAATGAGAAAAGTTCCAAACTTTCAATTTTACATTGATGATTCACTTGATTACTATGAGCAAATTGACGAATTATTAAAAAAGTAATTTGAACTTTTCTTTTTCCATAGCGTTCCGATATCTTTTTTCAAAGAAAAAAAATAATGTAATCAACTGGATTACATGGATTTCTGTTTCCGTAGTTGCAATTGTGGCCGGAGCATTAATCATTATTTTGTCAGCAATGAATGGCTTATCGTCCTCGGTTAGAAACTTATACTCCAACTTCGATCCTGAAATTAAGATTGAAACTCAAAAGGGTATTCGGTTTAATCCAGACAGTCTCCCAATAAAAAAACTAGAGCTAGTGAAAGGTGTTAAAGGCATATCCTACGCCTTAGAAGAAACGGCCCTATTAAAATATGGTGACAACCAAGAGGTAGCAACCGTAAAAGGAGTTACCAATTATTTTTCAAAAATCACAAACATTGAAAATGCTATTATCGAAGGTCATTACGGCCCTTTTGTAGATGGTCCAAACGAGAGTGTTCTTGGTATAAATATCGCATATAAACTCGGTGTAAACACGGACAGCAACATTCCTTTAAGAATGTACATACCCAATATTAATGGAAACTCAAGTGGACCTGCTGATTTGTTTAAATCAACAACCAGTTATCCACGGGGAATTTTTGATATAAATTCTGACTTTAACAGCAAATACATTATTGTTTCAATCGATCAGGCTCGAAATTTAATTGGAATACCCGATGTTATTAACTCGATTGAAGTTGGTTTAGATTCCGTTTCTCACCCTGAGAAGGTAAAATCGACCATTCAGGATTTGATCGGAAGCAAATACAGTGTCAAAACAAGATTCGAACAAAACGAATTTCTTTTTAAGTCCATTAATGCTGAAAAATGGATAACTCTGTTAATCCTTTCTCTCGTAATTGTTTTAGCAATTTTTAATGTTATGGGTTCATTAACGATGCTTGTAATTGACAAAAAGAAGGATGTTTTTGTGCTAAAAAGCATGGGCGCTAATCAAAATCAAATAAAACTCATTTTTTGGCTTGAAGGTTTCCTTATTTCCGTATTTGGATCTTTGATAGGACTACTTATTGGAATTTTGTTGATTTTTCTACAACTTCACTTTTGCCTTTTTGGCTATGGAACAAGCAACGGTTTTGACTGTTTTCCCGTTGAACCACATTTTTTAGATGTTGTGATAATTTTATTGGTAATTAATGGAATTGGATGCTTAGCATCTCTAATTCCAATAAGAAGAATCAAATAATTTTTGAATTACAAACTCAAAATGTGGAACGTTTGGGTTTATCGTGTATTTTTACAAATAAATTAATGAGCATGAAACTCTGGGACAAAGGATTTAACGTTGATGAAGCAATTGAAAAGTTCACAATCGGAAACGACACAGAACTGGATTTACACCTTGCACCTTTTGATGTATTAGGCAATATTGCACACGTTACAATGCTTACAGAGGTAGGTTTATTAGATAAATCTGAACTTCCTGCTTTAAAATCAGAGTTGATTAAAATCTATAAAACAACTCAAGATGGCACTTTTGAAATTGAAAAAGATATGGAGGATGTGCACTCTCAGGTAGAATCAATTTTGACAAAAAAGCTTGGTGATGTAGGAAAAAAAATCCACAGTGCACGATCAAGGAACGACCAGGTTTTAGTCGATTTAAAACTATACGGTAGAAACGAATTATTAGAAATTTCGAATCTGGTGAAAAAGCTTTTTGATGTTTTTCAAGAGCAAAGTGAAGCCTGTAAAAATGTTTTACTCCCAGGATATACTCACCTGCAAGTTGCTATGCCTTCCTCATTTGGACTTTGGTTTGGAGCGTACGCAGAATCTCTTGCAGACGACATGGATTTATTGGCCACAGCTTTCCGATTTACAAATCAAAACCCGTTGGGATCAGCTGCAGGATATGGTTCATCTTTTCCAATTAATCGAACGAGAACAACAGACCTATTAGGTTTTGAGGACCTACATTACAACGTGGTATACGCACAAATGACAAGAGGAAAAACAGAACGAACTGTTGCATACTCAATCAGTGCTTTGGCTACAACATTAATGAAGTTTGCTGCCGATTGCTGTTTATTCATGAGTCAAAATTTCAACTTCATTGAATTACCAGAAGAATTCACAACAGGATCGAGCATAATGCCCCATAAAAAGAACCCGGATGTTTTTGAATTAATGAGAGGAAAATGTAATAAACTTCAGGCTATTCCTGGTGAACTGGCTGCAATCATGGGGAATTTAACTTCGGGATACTTCAGAGATTTACAACTCCTTAAAGAAAAATACATATACGCTTTTAAAGAAATAAAATCGTGCTTAGAAATTGCATTGTTAATGGTGCCAAACATTTCAATTAAACCTGGAATTTTAAACAACAACATTTACGACTACCTTTTTAGTGTGGAAGAAGTAAACCGAAGAGTACTGGAAGGTATTCCTTTTCGTGAGGCTTATAAACAAGTAGGACAAGAAATAGAAAAAGGAAAGTTCAAACCAAATAAAGAAATCCATCACACACACGAAGGATCTCTTGGCAATTTATGTTCGGCTGAAATTAACAAAAAAATGGAAAAAAACTTTTCAAAAATTGAAGCGGTTAAAATTAATATTGCTGTAAAAAAATTACTGCAATAAAGCTTTTGCTAGTCGCTTTTTTTAGGATGAATAGCAACTGATGATAAATTTTTCCAATACCTTCAAGCAAGGATACTTATCCTCATAAAAACACATGTGTCCTCCTTTTTCAGATAAATGAAATATTCCTTTTGCGCAAAGTTCACTTTGGATTTTTAAATCTCGCCAGCGAATAACCGAATCTTTTTTTCCAGCTACAAATAAAACTGGATAAGGTGCAAACCGAAGAATAACCTGTCTATCTGGACGACTCTTCATTCCTTCCAATGCTGCCAACATTCCTTGTTTAGGGGTTTTTAAAGCCATATTTAAAACTCTTTTAACCGCTCCTCTTAAAACGGGAGTATTCATATTGACAAATAAATTCGGTATGGCTTCTCTTATGAAAATTTCATGATTTCGCTTTACGACTTGGATTGCTCTATTTCGATACTTTATCTTTTCCTCAGTATCCGGTTTAGCTGTAGAATTAAACAAACATAACCCTTTCAAGGCATCAGGATATTTATCTCCAAAAGCCAAAGCAACATAACCTCCTAAAGAGTGTCCTACGAGAATTGCTTTTCGCTTATTGTTGTCATCCAATATTTTTTTTATTCCTCCAGCCATTTCCTCCATTGAGTGGATGTAACCAATACAATCACTATCTCCGTGGCCGGGCAAGTCAATCGCGTAAACTGTATTCTTTTTCGCAAGAACCTTGGTATAATCATCCCACACCTTATGATTCTCTAAAAAACCATGAATGAGAACTACTGTTCTTTTAGATTTTCCCTTAATGGAGTACTTAATCCTAGCTCCTTTGTAGTCGGTAGTTTTTATCATTATAAGTTCTGTAACATAAACTTTTTTCTACGAATGAATCCATTATCAAGTTGTACTGTCGTTTTGAAATTGGGAATTTATGAAAGATGCTTTAAATTAGCAATCAAATTAAAAACAGATTTATATGAAAAACTTATTACTCTCTCCCCTTATTTTTTGTTCAATTGGACTGTACGCAACAGGAACTGAGGTTACAGCATCCGATATGAAATTAGTCATAGGAAACGAATGGTACATGAAAGTTACAGGAAGTATTACAATTGATGATTTCACAAAAACAGGAACAGATGTTACCTGGGATTTGACTTCGTATGAAACCTCATCATTAAATGACACAGTTCGAGTAAAATCTCCTTCGGCAGGAACAGGATCAACAGTTAGTGTTGTATCCGATAACATTTTAGAAACTAACTATCAAGTAACAGGCTCTGATATTCTTATGACAGCCATAAAAGCGAATAATACCGACTATGCATTCAATTCAGCTGCATCCTCAGGATTTGCTCACAACTCCTCATCAGTATGGGTCAGCAACACATCAATACCTTCCTTTATGGGTAATGTTCCTGCTTCTATAAGTGGCTCGGTAATCGCCGAAGGAACAGTAACTACATCATATGGTAATTTTGATGCTGTTTTGGTAGAAGAAACTTTCGAAGTCCCAAGTTTGTATTCAGAAACCTTTTACTTTTGGGAAACCAAAGAATATGGTAGAATAGCCATTCTTAAAGACGGTAAGCTTTCGATGATGGTTCAAAATAACTTCAGCATCATTACCTCTACCGAGGAAAACATCACAAAAAATACGCTTACTGTTTTTCCAAACCCTTCTACAGAAAACTTTACAGTACAGTCTTTTGGTTTAGAAAACATTGAAGTATTTGATGCAATTGGAAACTTAGTATTAAGCGAAACAGCATCAGGAAACTCTATCACCGTCAATTCATCAACATTGAATTCAGGAATTTACTTTGTAAAAGCTAGAGCAAACGGTATTATATCAACATCTAGAATTGTAGTAAAATAAAAAACAATAAGTATAAAAAAGCCTCGCAAAATGCGAGGCTTTTTTTGTTTCCTTCAAGAATAAAGAAGACCTTTACAGCACGGGTCAGATTTTCTATTTTTAAAAAAAGTTATCATTGGATGAAAAACTGGATAAAAATTTTATTTATCGTTATAGCAAAATTTGTTGCTGCACAATCCGATGCAGTGAATTCACCATCCGACTCTTTATTCAAAGATTCTACTACCATCTCCCATATTTTAGATGATGATCCTTTCCTGGAAATGTTGGACAGTTTACATGAGGCAAGAATCTTTAATAAAAACCCAATAAGCTACGATATAAGCATCCTAAACATCCATAATTTTCCTCTTGACTCCATCCCTGAATATCCCGACTCTATATTACAACTGAGAATGCAAGATATGAATGCCTTCTCACCCATTGAATTCACTTTCAACGGCAAGGTTAAAAGGTGTATAAATGTATATGGAAAAAACAGAAGACATATGCTCTCAAAAGTGATGGGAATGGCAGAATTATACTTTCCTCTTTTCGAAGAAGAGCTTGAAAAAAATGATTTACCTTTAGAATTAAAATATCTTCCAATAGTTGAATCGGCTTTAAACAATACCGTAAGATCGAGAGCTGGAGCCGTAGGCATGTGGCAGTTTATGTATCGGACAGGTAAATATTTGGGCTTGGAAATCAATTCTTATATAGATGAAAGAAGAGACCCCATTAAATCGACTCAAGCCGCCGTAAAATATTTGTCTTATCTATATGAAATTTATGACGACTGGCTTCTTGCCCTAGCGGCATACAATGCTGGTCCAGGAAATGTGAACAAAGCAATCAGAAGATCCGGAGGAAAAAAGAACTTTTGGGAAATTCAATACGGCTTACCTCTTGAAACAAGAAACTACATTCCATCTTTTATGGCTGTAGCCTATTTACTCAATCACGCAGCTGATCACAACTTATATCCCGTTAAACCCAAATTTGAAATCCGGAACATCGACACAGTCGTTATTAAACAGCCTCTGCATTTCAACCAAATAGCTGAAGTTTTATGCATTTCCAATAAAGACTTAGCCTTCTTAAACCCTCAATATAAAAGAGCTTACATTCCAATAAGAGAAAATGATTCCTGCAAATATTTTATCACACTACCCGTTTCACTAATTGGAGATTTTCTAACCAATGAAGAAACCATTTACAATTACAAAAGTAAAGATCTTAAAACAACACCCGTTGATATTTATGCAAATAGAAGAGAGGTTGTACATAGAGTTAGAAATGGAGAAAGCGTAGGTTTAATCGCTCAAAGATATAATGTTCGAATTTCAGAAATAAGAGAATGGAATAATTTATCAAATAAAAAATATATATATCCCGGGCAGAAACTTGTAATATTTGCTAAAAAGAATTCTTCGACACATGGATATACAATAAAAGAAGAGCAAACCTATAACGGATACTTATATTATACTATTCGAAGTGGTGATACGTTATGGGATATAGCAAAAAAATATGAAGGAGTTTCTGCAAACGATATTATGAAGCTGAATCGTATGTCAGCAAGAAAAATATTGAAGCCTGGAATGAAAATAAAAATAAAGTCCACTTAACTATGCGTTATATTACTTTTTTTTTAACCGTTTTAATTCTGACGGCATGTAACAGCCAAGAAGACGAAAAATCAAATTTTTCTTATTTACCAGATGCCGTTGGTGGCTACAGTACACTAAATATAATTGCAGATCAAAACTTGTGGGATTATGGTTTACAAAACTTTATAGAGCCTGTTTTTACAAAAGAAATTGAAGGGTTATTAAACAAAGAACCTGAATTCGACCTTCAGAAAATTCGTTCAAAAGCATTCAATCGATTATTTCAGAGACAACGAAATATTTTAATGTTTGTATCCTCAGGAAAAGTCAACAGTAGTGGAATAGCAGTCAAAAAAGATGTTTATGCAAATGGACAAATTATCGTTCAGGTTATGGGTAAATCTCACAAAGAAACAATAGAAGTTTTTATGAATAAAAAAAGGGAAATTTTCTCTCTAATTGACAACCATAGAACTAAAATTATTCAAGAGCTGGCCAGGGTTAAAAACAATGAATCTCTCGAAACAACTTTATCAAACAATCATGGAATAAAACTTACAATACCAAAAAGCTATGCTTTAGCTATAGATTCAACTAACTTTTTTTACGTCACAAAGAAAGCAAAAATTAAATGTGAAAAATTCAATCAAAGAAACTGTTATTTACAAACGGGTATTTTCACTTATTTCTTTGATTATTCTTCTAAGGATATATTCACGCCAAACAAATTTATTGAAATGCGAGATTCCATCACAAAACTGTACATTGAAGGATCCTCTCAAAACGATACAATAAAAGCTTACATGAAGGTTTTTAAAGAACTTCCTGTATCAACAGAAGAAGTGAATATTAATGGGAAATATGGATATGAAGTAAAAGGATGGTGGGACCTGAAAAACGGAACCATGGGAGGTCCATTTGTTAGTGTTGCTCATGTTGATGAACTTAGAAACCGTGTAATCGTAGCCGACGCTTTCGTGTTTGGACCAAATTTTAATAAACGAAGATTTGTAAAAGAATTGGAAGCAATATGCTTATCCATTGAAGCAAATTAAACACCTCTTCATTCGCTCAATTCATCTTTCCAGAAGTCCAAAGTAGTTCTGGGTTTTCTTTGTAATATTTTTTCCAGCAACGAATGCTCATGTACATTATCCTCCCCTAATAATAAATACTGGTCAGTGCTCATTATTTGAGGAAATATTTTAATTATCATTCTGAAAGGAAAATCAACAATTCGTTTTGGGATTTTAATAATTTTTATTTTCCCCTTACCTGCAATTTTAATCCAATCTTCTAGGGTGAAAATATTAGGCCCTGTTGCATAAATCATTTGATTGGAAAGATTTTGTTTGATACATTCAATAGCTACAAAAGCTAAATCATCGCCCATTACTGGTTGGAACTTTGCACTCAAAAAATGAGCAGGACAAGGTAAAAACCAAAAATTCCATTTTGCAATATTTTTGAGCATCATTATTTTATTAATTATTGCTGTTCCTGGAGTACACACAAAGCTCGGCCGAATGATGTTCCAGTCTTCTTGTTCTTGTAGTATTTGATCGGCAATGCCTTTTGAAGATGCGTAACGGGAATTAGATTGAGAATCCGCTCCCAAAACAGAGACGTGAATGATTTTTGGATTCCCTAGATTTTTTCTTTCAGAAATAATCTTTTTAACAACACCTATATGGATTTTATCGTATGTATTTTCTCCTTTTTCTTCAATTATTCCAACAGAATTTATGATTACATCTAATTTGCCTAAAGCAGTCCAATCTTCTTGAAACACATTAAAGGAAAGTCCACAAGGACCTTTTCCTGTCCTTGAGCAGCTCAATATTTCAGCATTTGGGAAATTCTCAATCACCCTTTTCGTTATTACTGAGCCCACTTGTCCCGTTCCTCCAAAAATTGCTATTCTCATTTTACTTTAAACGTTTTTTTCCTGAAACCAAAACAGGAGAATTCCAAGTATAATTTAAATTGTTTTTTACTTTAAAGGCACCTAAAAACCGAGCTGTTTCAAAAAAATTAGTTGCAAAATGATAACATTTAATCGGTTCAATGGGCCAGTAATTTTCTTTGAATATTTTCGACACCAATACCCCCTCATCACTGGTTTCATAAACTCGGTCGATTCGATGAATTTTCTGATGTAAAAAAGGTTCTCCTTTACATTTAGAGTATGGATCTAAAGCATACTCTAAATATTTAGAACCCTTTTTCAAACTAAAGGCATCAAAGTATTCCATTATATTCGCATAAACTGATTTACGATGATTCATTAAATTACCAAAAAAATTTAAAAAAGGACGGTTCGAAAAATTTTTCAAAAAGTATACTCCTTTTGGATTACTAATCCCTGAAATATTTGTGTCATCAAGCAAAAGACGAAAAGCAACATATCTGGTGTCAAATTTAAAAAATGGAAAAATAGAAGAACTCATATTTTTCAGATTGACATCAACCATTGATATTATTGCTGAGCCATTTTCTTGTAGAACACGAAATGCTTTTGGAACGGAGGCAATAACCTCTTCAATTTTTACAGAAAAATTAATCAATTTAATATCGTGCAACTCTCCATGAAATCTCATATCTTATTATTTATAACTATTCAAAATCATCACCAACTAATAGTTTTTGGAAAACCAACTTTGATTTCAGAACCCTCAGCAACAAACATAGACACAGGATTTTGTCTATTCAAAAACGCCCACTCTTCCCCGTAAAGTGCTCTAAAATCACAATTAAAACTGACTTTTGCACCATTAAAAATTCTCCATTTAGGATGTTGAACTTCATACTCAATGGTTTTTTTGCAATTCACTTTAGAATACCCCCAATAATGCTCAGCTATAAATTCCTCAAAACTCTCTTTGGGTAAGTCAATTAAATTTGAAGTCAACCTTGCTGAAACTCTGTGAAAACCATTTTTTTCAACTGTATATTCCAAATTTTTAATTTCCTTTTTTGTTGAATCAAAATAAATCGTTTTGTGCCCCATTTTCAAAGTTTCGTAGTGCTCTGAGAAACACAAGTTTGCTAAACTAGTCACTAGTGGTTTTGGAACAATTTCTCGGATAAACGCAACGCCTCTTTTTTCTTCTTTATCCTCGACTCTTTTTATATAAAATCGGATGTTTAGTTCTTCAAATTTTTGATTCCACAATGCAGGAATACCAAGAACATAAGTTTTGTCAAAAAGAAACGCAACCAAACTTAAATACGCTTTTCCTTTCCAAAGATCAATTTCAGTTCCTTGAGGGACATAAGGTTGTAACAATTCCTTAGGGACTTCAAAATTGATCATAATAAGATTCTTCCAATGTGCCTTCAAAAATGTTTTCATGGTGCATCTAAAATTTCAGAACTTAAGCTCTTTTCTATTTTGACAGGAATTGTTTTAAGAATTTTGTTCAGGTAATGAGCCTCAATAACCCATAAAAGCACTGTTAGTAAAACCAGCTGAATTACAACTAAAACACTGTTCATTCCACGAAAGTTATCAATCAAAAAAATCCCTAAAGTTGTAAATATTCCTATTATCAGCGACCATATCATTTTACTAAATTTCCCAATCGTGATAAAAAATATGAACTCGAGTATGAATGATGTTAGCAGAACTCCATAAATTAAATTTTCAGAAGCAATGAATATTCCAAAAGACACCAAAAAGGGGTTTAAAATCCAAAGCAAAGCACGCCATTTCAAATATCTCCTTAAGATAATTACCTGAATTACTACAACAGAAACCGTAATAAAAAAAGGGTATAAAAAATAAGTAACCAAGCTAACAATTGAAGCAATTGAGTTGTACAAAATCCAATCTCTTTTAAACGACTTTTTCATAACTTAAATAGTATTTGAATAAAAAACAATCTGAACTCCCGCTATAAAATGAAGTGAAACCCACCAGATAAGAGTTTGAATTTGATTCTCTTGTATGATTTTCATTCGATTATAGTGCATCCACAGCATAAACAAATCACTCAATGCAATACCTACAAAAATCCAGAGGAAGTTTTGAAAGAAGTAAAACCCTAAAAGAGTAAAACTTTGAATTAAAACTCCAAAACATGCTATCATGGCCAAATGGCCCCAATACTCCCACTTATTTGCTTTTTTATAAAAAAGCCCCACAAATATCCAACCTAAACCCGTTGTTAATATGAGTCTTTCTCCAGACAAAAAATTCAGTCCGTTGTACTCACTAAGAAGCTCTCCCTTTAAATACGTAATCGCGATTGAATAAAAACTAACCATTAGTAAAAAAAGGAATCGATATCCTTTTCTTAGAGTAGGAATACATGTAGATTCAGATCCTTTTATTGGCGCAATAACCCTTCTATTGCTTGCAATAAAATGATAAAATGGATTTAGTAACGCCCTGATTGTTTTCACAGACATGAATTTTGATAATCGCTTGAATCTAACTCCTAAGAGGTTTACATAACCATCATAACCATAACTCACCTCCAATGATTCATTATTTATTACGGCCATTTCATTACACGCTCTGACGGGATTAACATTACACGCTAAATTATTTTCTCGAAATTTATCAAGTTCAATAGCTTGAATCGATTCAAGAAAACCTAACTTCTGAAACGTTTTAACACTGGTGTTACAAACGGCACATTTATTATCAAAAACAATACTGTATTTTTTCATTTTATTTCAAACAAATTCATCTAATAAAAAACTATTTCTTTGCACTTATTTTATAATATCCAATGGATTTTCTGAAAATCCCCAAAAAGAATATAGTGAAACATGCCTTTAAGTTGTTCCAGTTTTGTCTCTTTAATTTTTTACCTGTAAAAAAACTTTTTATTAAAAAAAACAACGACAGAAATGGAGCATGAACAGCAGAAGGAGCTATTTTCCAGCTTATTTCATCTACTTCTATCTCTCTAAACCCGATACTTTTAAGTTCATAAACAACCTCGTTTATATTTGGAAAACTGGGTAAAGCCCAATTTTGACAAACTAATCGATACATCCCTTTGACAGCATTAGAAAGTTCTCGCTCAGGTTTTTTAATAAATCCGTCAATCATAGTGAACCGACCTCCTGGTTTTAAAATTCGGAAGGCCTCATTAAGTGGTTTTGTTTTATTGGTTCCCTCTGCATGAGAAATACTTTCCAATCCAAAAGCAGCGTCAATAGTATCAGACTGTATATTTAAATTTGCATAATCACCATATACAACTGACGCATTTTTTAAATTTAAACGATTAATTAATTCCTGAGATTTTTCAACCTGCCAAGGGGTAATCGTTATACCCTTAAAAAAAGTTTTAGGATATTTTCTTGCTCCATAACGAATTGTAGCCGCAAGACCACAACCTAAATCAACAACATCATTACCCGGCTTTAACTCAAGTGATTTTAACAGGACCTCATTCATTCTTTGCAGCATTTTTTCTCTGCTTAAGCAATCCCATCTTTTTTCAGCGTAACCAAAATGCATATTAAAGTTTTTACTCCAAAACTCATAATCAGGACCGGCTTCAGTGTAATAATCTACAAGTGAATTATTACTTTCCGTCCGATGATTTGTTTTCACTCTTGGGTTTAAAATTTTAGCGGTTATGTTCATAATATTCAGTATTTTCAATTTTTAATGAAAGTTTGGGTGTAAATTTTTTTACTTTTTGACTAAAAACTTCATTAATGACCCTGTAAACCAGTGTTCATCAGCTTTAACCATTTTTTCTAACATTTTATTAGTGCTTTCACCAAATTGATGGATATCACCAACTACTTTCTTAAAATGTTCACCTCCACTTTCTTGAATATTTTCTGATTGTAACTCCCCCAAAAGATTTAAAATGGGAATAAGCTCACGTTTTCTCCTTTCTTTTAATATTTGAATTGCAGTCTTATATATATCTTTTTCAGCAGTAAAAAACTCCTTTCTTTCACCAAATTTTAATACTTTATGAACAATTCCCCAGGACATTAATTCTCGAACATTCATATTCACATTACCTCTTGAAATATTAAGTTGACTCATAATATCCTCAGTCGAAAGAGCGTTGTTACTGATTAGAAGGAGTGCATGAATTTGTGCCATGGTTCTATTGATTCCCCAATGTGTTCCAATCGCTCCCCACGCCGAAATGAATTTTTCTTGTGCTTCCTTTAATTCCATATTACAATATTACATGTTTTTTTAAAACTTTCAAAAAAAAATGAAAGTTTTTTGTCATACACAAAAAAGCCACCTCTTTTTTGAGGTGGCTTTAAATTGTTTTGTTTAACCTTATTTTTTAACTCTCTTGTTGCTGAGCATTTTTAGCCTCTATAGACAAGGTGGTATGAGGAACTATTTTTAATCGTTCTTTTGAAATTAGTTTTCCGGTTTGTCTGCATATTCCGTACGTTTTATTTTCTATTCTAACAATTGCTGCTCTCAACTGTTGAATAAATTTTCTTTGGCGATGCGCAAGTTGTGCTATTTTCTCTCTTCCTAAAGCCTCAGAACCATCTTCCATTGAGCCCAGTTTCTTACCCGTTTCGTCTCCTGAGTTATTTCCTGAATAATCAATTTGGCCTTGGAAATGCTTTAAATCCTTCTCAGCATTCAAAATTTTCTCTTCGATCAGCTGTCTGAAAACGGATAAATCTTTATCCGAATATCTCAAATTTTCACTCATAATACATTCTATTAAAATTGGCTATTTTACAACCTTACTTCTAAAGTAATTTGCTCTATAAACTATTTTTTTTGCATTAAGGTTTCATTTGAATTGATTTTTTTTCGAAAAGAAACCCAACTTAAAAATTTGAGAAACCCAAAGTTTAAAAAAAATCAAACCTTTTCAATTGCAATTTCAGTAGTCATGTTCTCATCAACTTCTACTTCAAGTGCATTATCAACAACCTCTAAGATTTGTACTTCTTTGGCAAGTACTTCCGTACAGATGTATTCCTTATAATTTGAAATTACAGCATCTATCCCCGATACACTTTTAATCATTAAATTAATATTATCCGTTAAGTCAAAATCTTTCTCTTTTCTTAAATTTTGAATTCGATTTACCAATTCTCGTGCAATTCCCTCTTGCTTCAGTTCCTCTGTTAGTGTAATATCAAGTGCTACAGTATATTTTCCTTCGCTCGCAACTAATAAACCAGGGATATCTTCTGTTGATATTTCAACTTCTTCTAACAATATTTCTGGATTCCCTTCAATGTTTAACGCTATTTTTCCTTCTCTTTCA
>MDTD01059038.1_pt1 | contig 32606 bp, 25 predicted proteins | sample 811221 | NCBI WGS metagenome assembly MDTD01 (sample SAMN05326646, study PRJNA326480) | marine metagenome | isolation source: seawater | place: Pacific Ocean: South West | collected 2011
GGCTGAGGAGCGATTCAGAGCGCAGAAACCCATCCCCTCTCGTGTCGTCCTCTTGCATCATCCACGGCTCCATCACGTCGAATTCTAGTTCATCCCAAAATTCGCTCGACCAGCGACTCTGTCGCTTTTCATCCGTTCGCGCGCGCGGCGCGCATTCCTCCTCGCTCTCGTCCGACCCAGATTCCAACGCTCGTCCTCGACGCACATCGCTCCCATTCCTTTTAACCGGTTCGCTCACGTTTTCACCCATAGTCGTCCTCGCCACGACGTGCGCTCTTCTCTCGCCTCTGCGCGTTCGCCAGCCTGACACTCTCGCCGCGGCGGCTCTCGTGGTTGTCGTCGTCATCATGTGCCTCTCTCCCAGCGTTCCCGCGCGTCGTCGAGGTCGACGGGTCGTTCGTCTCGCGCGTTGGTTTGTTCCTCTTTCGCGTGCTCGCGTGGTCTCGCACCCGAGCGTGTGTACGTTCGCGCGTCGCCGTGTGCGGGCGACGTCCGTCGACTCGCACGAGGTGTCGGTTCGGTTCCTATGTCGGACGTCGTGACGACGCTCGAGGCGCGCGGGACGCCGGTGACGGTACAGAGAGGCGTTATGGAGACAATGAATTTAAAAATGATCGATTGGACGCGCTGGACGCGAATGTCGCTCGCGGCGTCGGCGTCACTTGGTGCCGCACCGTTTCTCCGCCACGGCGAAGGCGTATTGCAAGTCGGCCAACAAGTCGTCGGCGTCCTCGATGCCGCACGAGATGCGAACGAGATCGTCCGGTAAACCTCTCGCGGCGCGAACTTCGGCGGGGATGCTCGCGTGGGACATGAAGCACGGGAGCGAAATCAGAGACGTGGTGCCGCCGAAAGAGACGGTGATTTTGTGAAGCTTGGTCTCCTCAACGACGATTTTAGAAAACTCGATGTCGCCAGTGATGAAGGAGAAGATGGAACCCGCGCCGGTGGCCTGCTTGAAGTGCAAGTCGTGACCGGCGTTCGCCTTCAGACCCGGGTAGTTGACCTTTTGGACGCGAGGGTGCGCCTCGAGCCATTCGGTGAGCTTCATCGCGTTGGCTTGTTGACGATCCATGCGGAGTTGCATCGTCTTCAAGCCGCGGAGAGTTAACCAGCAATCGAACGGCGCGAGGTGCAAACCCTCGGCGTTTTGATGGAAATAAATTCTCTTCCCGAGCTCTTCTCCGTTGCACGCGAGCAATCCACCCGTGAGGTCGGAGTGACCCGCGATGAACTTGGTCGCCGAGGTCATGGAGATGTCGGCGCCGAGCGCGAGTGGTGCCTGAAACGTCGGACACATGATCGAGTTATCCACGCACACGAGCGCCCCCTTCGCGTGCGCCATGTCGCTGATGGATTTGATGTCGAGCACTTGCAATCGAGGATTAGTGGGAGATTCCATCATCACCATGGTCGTGTTTCCGCCCTCGATGGCTTCTCGCACCGCGTCCAAGTCGTCCATGTCCACGTTCACCACCTCGATGCCCACCTTGGGCACGACTTGCGCGAGAAGTCTCGACGTACCGCCGTAGATGTCATCGCCCGTCACGATGCGCTCGCCCGCGTTCACCAACCGAGTGACGCACATCAACGCCGACATGCCCGACGAAAAAGCGAACGCCCGGTCGGCGTTCTCGAGCACCGCCATCTGCTCCTCCAACTGCGTCCGGGTCGGGTTCCCGCTTCGCGTGTAATCGTACGGTCCATTCTCCGTCGCGCTCGGCTGCGCGAACGTCGCCGTCTGGTACAGCGGAGGCGAGGACGCCCCGTACGGGTCCGTCGTTGACGTCTTCGCGTGCGCGAGCTTGGTCGCGATCTTATACTCCTTCGGATCCCGCGGTCGCGGCTCGTCGTCCCTACCGCTCGCCATGACGACCGCGCTCGATCGTCGCGCGACGCCGGGCGACGCCGCGACGCCCTCGCGCGTCACCCGACGCGCGAACGCGCTCGGACGTCCCGACACCGCCGCCGACGAAGAGGACGAAGACGACGCGCGAGAGACGCGAGACGCCGACGCCGCGGTCGCAGCGGACTGCGGGCGAGAGAGGAAAGCGCTCGCAATCATTCGCGCGCTCGTTCGGCTCGCGCGCGAGCGAGACGGCGACGTTGTGACGCGCGGCGCGCGACGAGGACCCGAGTGCGGGCGCTACATATATGGGTAAACAGTGCTGCAGGTTTTCGTCATTCGGCAGGACACCGTTGAATCGGTGACATCCATCCGTCATCTTGACGCGCGCGCGCCGCCCTCTCGCGCTCGAACGCGCGCCATGTCGGCGCCGACGACGCCGATGACATCGCCCCCGAACGATTCCCCGCGAACGCACGGCCGCGCGTCGCCCGCGACGCCTCGCGCGGGGGTCGATTCCGTAGAGACGCGCTCGGCGAGCGAGGCGCGACGAGGATTCGGCGTGGACGATTTCCTGCGCGTCGAGGACGTCGCGAGGGGCGAGCGCGAGTGGCGCGACGTTCGTCCGTGCGTGCGTCGAGCGATCGAAGGCGTGGCGTACGTGTTGCGACGACATGAGCGAGGGATCGATTCGGCGCGTGGAGAGGTGGAGACGCTTCGAAGACGCGCCGAGGCGGAGGCGGACGAGAGGTGGGATGCGGGGGAGAAGACGCCGATGAGGACGCCGTCCAAGGCAATGGAGGCGGTGCTCGAGGTGGACGCGTTGAAATTGGAGCTCGCGGAGGCGAGGAACGAGGCTGCGGAGAGGCGCGTGGAGGCGCTCGAGGACGCGGTTCGGCAGTTGAGGGAAGAATTGCAGTCGTCGAGAGCGATACACACGGCGACGTTGGAGCGCGTCGCGGCGCTCGAGACGTTGCAGGCGACGACGTCGAGCAAGGTTGCGGTGGACCTGTTCGAGTTGGAGACGCAAATCAGCGTCAAAGCGACGGAGGGAGCGGAGGCGGCGGCGAGTGCGATGGACGAGAGATTGAACGCGATGTCGGGACAGATTGCGGACGTCACGACGCTCGTGAGAGAGCTCGAAGTCGAGGCTCAGGAGACGAGAATGAAGACGAACCAGACGGCGTTATCGCTCGCGGCTGCGGACGTGCCGTCGATCGTCAGTGAATTGGAAATCGTCAAGTCGCGCGCGACGCGCGCTTCGCAAGACGCCGTCGCCGTGAACGAAGCGCTCGTTGAAGTTCGAGAACTTTCGCAAACCGTCGAGCGGTTGAGCGAAGAGTGCAACGATGATTTGAAGCGTGTGCTCGATCAGTCTGGTCACGTACAAGAGACGTACAATCAATTTAAGGAGTCATTGGCGCGTGCGGAGAAGATGGAGTCTGAGGCGAATGACATCGTCCAACGCATCACTTCTCGAGGTCAAGAGACGCTCGAGCAGATCGAGACGAATGTCCAGCGCATCTCCGCCTTGGGCGATGAGATCGCCTCCACTTCGGAGCAACACGCACACTTGGTGCAAGAACAGGGTGAGGTACTCGCCGGGCAGTTGAAGGAATGGGGCGCCAAGGTCGTGGAAAAGGTGTCAGAACAGGCAGAGTCCACCGTGACTGAGGTCATGCAGTCCCGATTGCGCGAGATCGAATCATCGACCGATAGCGCGGCTGCGCGTAACGCCGAGCGAGCGGCGCAAGAGACACGCAAATGCGTCTCGCTGGCAGAAGAAGCGCTGCGCAAGGCGGACGACGAGAACAACTCATTCAAGGAGAGCGTGCTCTCGAGCGTCAACCGAATGCAGGCGGCGTCGGAACGCGCGGACGAGTTGAAACAGTGGATTAAGAGTCAGCACACGGCCTTCGCTGAGCTTCGAGAGGAAAGTATCGCGGCACTCAAGGGAAGCGAAAAGAGCTCCGTGGACACCCTGTCCAAGGTTGCGGAGGAGCACACGCGCACGATGAAGCGCGTCTTGGGCGAGGCGGAGGCCACGCGTGGGATCACGGAAGCAGGTACCATCACACGAATCGATAGATTGGATGAAATGTTCCATCGATTCGAAGAGCGCATGTCTACGAATGAGCTGCGTGTGGAATCCTGCGAGGTGACGATGCGACTCGAAAAGGCGGCGGCCAAGCCCACTGCGGAGGCGCAAGCCAACGCCATCGCCACGCTCGAGAAGAATGTGATGCATAGTGTGTCCCTGTTGGAAAGAGACTTGCGCGACGAGATGAAGAGTTCGTCGAAGAAATCTCTCCAAGTCTTACGCAAGGAACTCGTACCGATTCAAGTCGCTGTTTTCGGGGTGGGCGGCGGCGGCGCAGACTTGCACGAATTCGGTTACTCACCGTCGAGCTCTCCCATGAGTACACCGCGCAAGATGGCGCACATCGAGACGTACTCGCAATCGTTGGTGGACTCGTCCGGGTCCATCCAAGGTCGACTCGCAAATCTGGCGCAAAAGCAAGACGAACAGAGCGTCATCATTCAAAGCATGCACGAGAGCATGGAGCGCACGTTGCGGGATCGACCGTCGACGCTGTCCGTGCGAGAGTTGTTCGATGACGTTTCAAAGCGTGTGGATGCGTTACAGGAGAGCGTTGATTGGAGCAAGACTGATCGAAGCAAGACGAAACGCACGCTCACCGAGTTGCGGGCCTACGTCGACGACCGGTGCACGAAGATGGAGACAACGGCGTTGAGAGACTGGAACAAGTTTGGCATGGAGAACGCAGAGATGCACGTATCGCGCGAATCGCAATCGTTAGACTATGGTCGTAAGTTCGTGACGCATCCCGAGCTACAAGCCGCGATTTCCATCGTCGAAGATCACATCAAGCGCTTATCCCGGCGAATGGCCAACGTGGATGTCACAGCCAGCGTCAAAGCACCGACTCGTTCGGATGAAGATCTCATCTCCTTCTGAACAACAACTTAACCTATAATAAGCAGGCTACTGTAGCTAGGACAAATCACATCTTTGCCTTGATTTCCTCCACTATTCGAACAAAGTACGTCATCTCGACGACGATATTTTTCGCGCGCTCGCCGTCCATCGGCTCGGCGTCCAACGCCTCCCTCGCCTCCTCTTCACACTTTTTCACCCGCGAACTGTGTTCCCTCAGAAGCTCGCGTAACGCGTCCGTGTCTCCGTCGGCGTCTAAGATGGCCTCCCTGGCCTCCATGACCTCCATCAAAAGCTCAGGATCCACAGGCGTGTCCCTCCCGTCCCGTTCAGTCACCCCCCAACCGCGCGCGTCCAATATATACTTGGCCCTCTTCAACGGATCGCGCAGCGTACCGTACGCGTCGTTCACCGCCGACGCTTGGTCGGCGCTGTATTGTCGCTCCGCCTCACTCTTCGTGCTAAATTTATCGGGATGCAACAGCTTCTGTCGGCGCTTCATCGCCTCCTCGAGCGCGCTCGCCTCCAACGCAAACTTTTGCTCACTGCGCGCGCGAGAAAACGCCCATCGAAGTCAGTCAGCGCGCTCGGGCGAACGGTTGAACGATCATCACATCGTACGCACGCACACTCCCAACGTTTTGAAGTGATCGGCGCCGGACGGCGGTTGAATCACCCCACACGAGGCGCAGAAAAAGTCACCCTCGAGCGTCTCGGCCGTTGCCGACGTAGACGGCTCGCCGCAGCTCCAGCACGGTGCGCTCGCGCTCGACGCCGCGCGCGAGAATATCCGCACGCCATCTCGCGCGACGCGCGCGCGCGATGCGTCGAGGAGACGTCGCGCGAGGAGGGATGACGCCATGAGCGGTAACTGTTCTTCGGCGCGCGCCGATGACGACGTCGCCCGAGCCAAAGTCCGCGCTCCCGACGAGCGGTTCGCGCGAACGCGTTCCACCCCACCGACGGACCGCTCCCTCGCCCCGCCCGCGAACGCGCGCGACTCCCCGCGGCGGCGCTCTCGCGCTCGACCGGTGGCTCGCGCGCGCGCCGATCGACCACACCATGGGGGGTCTTTCCACCGGTCATGACTCGTCTATTTTACATTGAGTCATGATCGGTGACTGAGTCCCCTCCGCCGCGCGACGCCCCGCCCGCCTTGGCTGCGCGAGCGCGAGCGCACCGAGCCGCCTCTTCGCGACGCGCTCCGACCGAGAGTATGCCGTCCTCCACCTTCTACCGCAACTGTGCGTCATCGATTCGACGCGAGCGCGCGCGTCGGAGCGTCGGCGCGACCGACGCGCGCGATCGATCGATCGCGCGCGGTGGTCCGCCGGGGCGTTTTGGGGTTTTCGCGCCGCGGGGCGATCGCGAGGGGCTGGACGTCGCGCGTGGGCGCGTGGGCGCGCGCGGGCGCTTGTGAACGATGATTTGATAATACTATCGTCGTTTGCGAGTGTTCGCGCGGCGTTCGCGCGCGAAACGCGACGTGTGAGAGGGGCGATGGGAGATGGAAAATGCGACGCGACGACCCGCGTTGGGGTTTTCGGGCGCGATGGATGTCGGGCGACCGGCGTCGCGCGCGCGAGAGTCCGGGCGGGGGTGTCGGCTGTGAAAACGAACGAGTGACTGACGTTTGACTGTTTTTTTACGATGCGCGCAGATGGTAAGACGTTCAAGAAGCCGAGACGTCCGTTCGAGAAGGAGCGTCTCGACTCTGAGTTGAAGATCGTCGGCGAGTTCGGCTTGCGCAACAAGCGCGAGTTGTGGCGCGTGCAATTCGCGCTCAACAAGCTCCGTAACGCCGCTCGTGTGTTGTTGACCTTGGATGAGAAGGACCCGAAGCGTATCTTCGAGGGTGAGGCTATCATGCGCCGTATGCGCAACTACGGCTTGTTGGACGAGACCCAAGACAAGCTCGATTACGTCTTGGCGCTCGGCCCGGAACAATTCTTGGAGCGACGCTTGCAAACCCTCGTCTTCAAGCTTGGTTTGGCCAAGTCCGTGCACCACGCGCGTGTCTTGATCCGCCAACGCCACATTCGCGTCGGCAAGCAAATCGTGAACGTGCCGAGCTTCTTGGTGCGCACCGATTCGCAAAAGCACATCGACTTCGCGTTGAACTCGCCGTTAGGTGGCGGTCGCCCGGGTCGTGTCAAGCGCAAGCGCATGGCGGCGGCGGCTGGTGGCGACGGCGATGAAGAGGAAGAGGAATAAGCCTCGGGTCGTAATTTGGGGTGCCAAGTGATAAAACTTAGATTGTAATCAGACTGGCACGGTTGGAGATAACTGGGTTTCCGTTTCGCTCGCATTAGTATTAACAAATCGTCTTGAATGAATCGCGTTTAGTGTCCCATCGGACATTTTCCGGCGGACGACACCGGCGCCTCACCGTAAAACGGCGCCATCCACTCCTCGCCGATATCCTTCGCCGGCTTCAAGTTGGCCCAGTCGACGCGCTCCGCCTCGGGAACCTCGCGCATCGCGCGCGGTTTCACCGTGGCAAGCAAACCATTCTTGGTGTGAATCGTCGCCCCGGATGTCATCACCACGTCGTGCCCAGGCTTCAACTCTAAGTCTAATCGTCTGATCATCGTCGCCCAGATGACGATGCCCTCGTACACGGCAAATTTATCTCCCGGACATCGTCTCGGTCCCGCGCTAAACGGCACGTAGCGGTAATCCGTGTTCAACTCGTTCGGTTGTCCGTTGGCCAACGGACCGAATCGCATCGGTTCAAACTCTTGCGACGTCGGCCCCCAGTTATCGGGCGAACGGTGAAGGTTGTAGATGGATACCAGCAAATCTTGGTTCTTCGGCACCGTCATGCCGTTCGGCAAGACGTCCTCGACGACGGCGCGGCGCGTGTACACGGGCGGCTGCGGATACAGACGCATGGACTCGTGAAAGCATCGCTCGAGGTAGGGCATGTTGGGCAAGTCCGCGAACGTCGGATACGGACGCGTGCCGAGCACTTCGTCGAGCTCGGCGCGAAGCAAACGCAACTGCTCCGCGTTCTCGGGCTTGAGAAGCTCGTACGTGCCCCACGTCAGGACGGACGCCGTCGTCTCGTGTCCGGCGACGAGGAGCGAGAGCAAATCGTCTCTGAGCTGCGTGGACGACACTTCTTCGCGCGCGGCGATGAGATATCTCAACACCGAAGGGTTGGATTCGTTCAGGTAATCGCGCTCCCACTCCTCGGCGCCACCAACCTTTTCTTCCTCCTCCACCATGCGCTTGCAGTCGTCGACGAGCTTTTGCGTGACGTCGCGAATGATGGTGACGGCGTCTTGCGCCGCCTTTTGTCGCGGGCTCACCGCGCGTAAGAACTGTTCCGACAAACGCCACGTCGGCAACAAATCCATTGAACGCGTCTCCACCTCCTTGAGCGCGGTGTACGTCGCCTGAATCACCGGAGCCGCCGTCGTCAACGCTTCGAAATCGTAGTTGAAGACGGAGATGCCGATGATGTCGAGCGCCGTCTTACTGAATCGACTCTCCATGTTCACGCCACCGACGGGACCGCTCGCGGACTCAGACTCTAACATAGTCACCATTCGATCCGCGCACGGCCCGAAGCACCGATCGACCATGGCTTCGACGTACTTTCGGTGCAAAGACGGCGCGACGGCTTTTCTCCTAATCTTCCACGGCTCGAGTTCTTGCAACGCCACGCCCAATCCAAACAAAAACTCCCCAGCCTCCGCGATCGTGCCCTTGATGTACTTGCTCCCGTAGTTGAACAACACCTGTTTGATGCACGCTGGGTCGCTCACGACGACGTACGACGTGATCGGACCCGTGGGGAGAAGATACACCGACCCGCTCTCACGCATCCACTTGAACAACGGCTGAAACAAACCGCCTCCCAACAATCCCGTGATGTCCTCCAACTTGGCGTCCGCCACCGGAATCTCCGACTCGCCTCCCCACAAACGATTCAACTGCGTCATCCAATCGGGCGCCGCCATCGTGGCGCCGGCGCCAGACTTGTTCGAGATGGCCGCCTCCTCGCTCAGGTCCGCGAAGACGATGTTATCCAAATCAGCCTCGTCGAACGCCTCCTCCGTGACGTTTTCGGTCGCGTTCGATCGAACGACGCGTCGAGCGCGGTGCGAGAATGACGCGCGTCTCGTCGCGCGCGTCATCGCGACGCGCGCCGTCGATCGCGCGACGCGCGCGCGCGTTCGTCTCGTCATCGGTGTCCCGACGCGCGCGCCTCCCGACGTCGCCATCGCTCGCATGGCGCGCGCTCGAGCGCTCCGTGCGCCTCGGCGAAACGAGTCGCGAGAATCTCTTCGCGCGTGTCTTCGCGCGTGCGTCGCTCGCCCGACGCGCGAGAGACTGACGCGCGCGCGTCGGCTCGCTCGCCAGAGGGTTTGACGACCAGGCTCGCGTCAGAGCGAGCCGCGAGAGGCGTCGTCGAGCGCTCGAGGGCGAAGAAGCGCGCGAGGGACAATCATGACTCGCGTTCCCGTCGTCGCACTGGTCGCGTTCGCCGTGTACGGTTACGCGACGTACGCGTACGCGACCGATTGGTCGCACGCACGAACGGGCGGCATGGCGAACGTGAACGTCCAGCAATGGATCGGTGATCTCTCGCTGGCGCTTCCGGCGTGCGCGACGAGCGGATATTTGCTTTTTTGCCTGCTCGGACCTCGCGTGATGGCGTCGCGAGAGGCGATGGATCCCAAGGGGTTCATGCTGGCGTACAACGCCTATCAGACGGTTTTCAACGTCGGCGTGTTGGGGTTGTTCATTCACGAGATTATCGCGCTCAAGCAGCCGATGTGGGGATCCAAGCTCCCGTGGAGCGATAATAGAACGTTCAAGCTCTTGCTCGGGGTGTGGTTTCACTACAACAACAAGTACCTAGAATTGCTCGACACTGTTTTCATGGTGGTGCGCAAAAAGACGAAGCAGTTGAGCTTTCTGCACGTGTACCATCACGCGCTGTTGATCTGGGCGTGGTGGTTCGTCTGTCATCTCATGGCGAGAAATGATTGCGCTGACGCCTACTTCGGCGCGGCGTGCAACTCGTTCATTCACATCGTCATGTACTCGTATTACTTGATGGCGGCGCTCGGTATCTCCTGCCCGTGGAAGCGATACATCACCCAGGCGCAAATGCTCCAATTCGTCGTCGTCTTCGTCCACGCCGTCTTCGTGCTTCGCGAGCAGCACTGTCCGGTCTCCCTTCCGTGGGCGCAGATGTTCGTCATGGCCAACATGCTCGTCTTGTTCGGCAACTTTTACCTCAAGGCGTACGTGAGCAAGACATCCGCCGCCGCGCCGAAGAAACCACCCACGACGACGGCTCGCGCTCCGAGCACGCGTCGCACACGATCTCGCAAAGTTGATTAATATCATTGTTTCTTTCTTTCGCTCGTCTACATTCGCGGACACCGCTCGAGACGACTCCAGGCGCCTCTCGTCTCTTCGCGCGCGTCTCTCGCTCGCGCCTCGTCAACCCGAGGGTGATGATTCCGTGCTCCATCGCCCCGTCGTCTCGTCGTCACACACGCGCGCGACCGCCGCGAGGTCCTCGCACGCGAGAAAAGGAAAGACCCCGCGTCGTCGTTGAGACGCGTACACGAAGCGTACGCGCGCGCCATGCACACCGCGCGCGCGATGGGAGCGACGCAGCGGGTAACCCTAAGAACGCGAGCCTCGCTTCCGAGGGGCGCGTCCGCGACGGTGCGGTCGCGACGGGCGTTGACGCGCGCGGGGATGAACTTTGGCCACGAGGATTTCTTCGACGTCGTCGGTACGGAGCGAGATTTGACTCCGGAGGAGAGGTTTCCGGACCTCAGAGGGACGGGCCGCGGGCTCACGCGCAATCAGATCGAGGCGTTGGGATTGGCGGGTGATGAAGCGAAAGAGCGATTCAGCGTCAAGGCGTTGGATCTGGGCGCGCGGGCGGCGTATGCTAAGGAGGTACCGAGCGATCAGAACGAACCAGCGAGGTATAGAACGGTGATGAGCGGGGCGACGATGACGCATGGGGGGATGGCGCCGGCGGGGGCGGTCGCGCCGCCGGATCTTCCGTCTCTTTTGCTCAACGCTCGTATTTGCTACATCGGTATGTCGCTCGTACCGGCGGTCACGGAGCTCGTGGTGGCGCAGTTGTTGTACCTCGGCTACGAACAGGCGGATAAGCCGTGCTACGTGTACATCAACTCAGGGGGGTCGACGAACGAGAAGGGCGAAGTAGTGGGTATGGACAACGAAGCGTACGCCATTTTGGATACGATGCGTTACATTCGACCGAAGATCCACACAGTTGCCGTCGGTAAGTGCCACGGCAACGCGTCGTTGGTTTTGGCGGCGGGCGATAAGGGATGCAGACACTCTTTGCCGCACGTGCAAATCTCGACGACGCCGCCGAAGTTGAACCGCACGTTCGATTCGACGCAAAACGTTCAGATTCGCGCGAACGAGTGCGCCATGTATGAGGACACGTACATGGGATTCATGTCCGAGTTCTCTGGGAAGGATATCGAAGAGGTTCGTGAGGATCTCGACCGCACGCGCTACTTCACCCCAAACCAAGCCATCGAGTACGGCTTGATCGACAAGGTGATCACGAAGGGTTTGAACGTTATGGAAGTTCAGGATTACGAGCGTTTGTTGGCTCAGCAGCAAGCGCAATACGAGGCGGCCGGTGTGCCGATGCCCGGTACGGAGCAACAGGGCGACGACAGACTTTCTCACGCCGACAAGGGCACTCGCCCAGGGCAATGAAGCTTAGATTTCCTAGAAGCATCCGCTGTCGTCTCGAAATGTTTTAACAAAATAGAAGCAATGAAAGAATGAAAACGAAACTCCAACGAGCGCGCGTCACTTTGTGGGGCATCTATGCTGCACAAGAAAATCTAATAATCATCAACGTATAAACACTCTACGTTTCAAGTTTTGAAAGCGCGTCAAAGCGAACCTCTCTTCTGAGCCAGTTTCTGCTGCTGAATCTTTCCCTTTTGGTACACGAAAAATCCGACGATGGACAAGGTGTAGCCAAATAGCTGAATCGCAGTCACCGGATTACCGAAAATGATGACCGCCAGTAAAATCACGACGGCGTTCTTCACCTGTCCCATCACCTTGAACGTCAACCCGCTCGTCGCCTTGATGACGCCCAGCGTCAAATAATTCACCCCGAATCCCATCAAAGCGGCGGCGAGAAAATAATGCGGCGCCTCCATCACTATGTACATCCCATCGTTCTCCAAAAAATCGCGTAATTCAAAAATCACAATCCCGACGCCGAGAAACAACAGGGACGCCGGTCCCATGATGTACAGTCCCTCGACCAAATCAAACTTTAAATTCCCCAACACGTACTGATAAAACGCCATCCTGATCGCCTCCGCGAACTCGCTCGTCAGCATCATGATCACCCCGATCGCGCTAAATTTCACCTCGCCGTACACCGCGATGAAGGTTCCCAAGGTGACGACCACCACGCCCGCCAGCGTCGTCCCGTGCAACTTTTCCAACCCCGCCGTCGTCATCACCAACAGCGTCACCGCCGGCACGCCAGCCTTCAGCATCTGTATAAAACTCACGCTCAGATATAAGTACACGTAATTCCCGAATCCCAGCGACACCGCGCCCAATCCACCGATCGGGACGATGTGTTTCAGGTACCACCTCGGCGTCACCGTCCCCTCGTGCTGCAACTTCACCCTCCCCGCGCGCACGAGCGCGAACGAGATCCCCCACGAGCTGAACATCCCCATCGAGCACAGCATCATCGGGTACGAGAACCCGTGCTCGCGCAGGAGATGATTATTCAGAAAGATGAGCGCCGAGGACGTGCACGCCCAACACAGGGACAGCGCGACCGCCCTGACGACGTTCGCGCGCGCCATCGATCCTCGCGCCTTGGACACCCCCTCGAGCGCTTCCTCGACGCCGGGCGCGGACTCGATCGCGTTCTCTGCGCGCACCGCGCTCGCGCTTCGCATGCGTCGGCGCTGTGACGACCGACGCTATCCATGGTCGACTCCTCATCTCATCGCGCGCGCGCCTCCATGCTCGCCGTGGACGCGCGCGCGACGCTCGAGCGTCTGCCGCACGAGTGCTACGTCCTTCGCGAAGCGCTGGACGCGAGCGCGCGCGAGAGGACGGCCGAAATCGTCGGTGAGGCGGCGTCGAACGCGTCGGTTCGTTGGACGACGAGAGCGGCGGCGAACGATCATCCGACGATCATCGCGTCGCGCGCGCGAGGACGCGAGCGCGCGATGGCGTGCGTGCGGGCGTGTGGATTGCGTCGATGTTCGGGCGCGTGTGGGGGGGACGTGGGGGCGATGACGGAGGATCCGAAGGAGTTGTTCGCGTTGGCGCGCGCGTGCGCGACGCGCGCGGCGGCGTTGGACGACGACGACGGCGTCCTTCGATCGACGTTCGGGGACGGTGCGAGGGACGATCCGTTCGAAGCGTCGCATTTTTGGGCGTTGGTGTACGGGGAACGCGAGGATGGGGACGAGAGACGACGGAGGGAAAAGATGGGCGCGCACCTGGACAGACCCGTCGGCTGGGTGGTGGCGGTGACGTTGGGCCGAGGCGCGAGGATGACGATCGGGAAACCACCGGAAAAGGGAGAGCAGTACGGTGAGTTCGCGTCGCATCGCGCGTTGGGGGGACAGAGCGCGGAGACGGCGGCGGAGGTGGTCGTGAACGATGGCGACGTTTTGTTTTTTCGAGGCGACCGCGTGTTTCACTCCGTCGACGGTTTGGTTGCCGAACCGCCGGAGAGACGAGATTGGGCGAGGAATCTGTTGCCCGAGGGCGCGGAGATGGGCGACGATGGGTATTCGCCGGGTCGATTGGCGCTTTTATTCAGGGAAGAGCGAGAGACACAGGGAAAGGATGCTCGATAGATTGATGGTGGATGTATTAGTAACGTATTTTGTGTGTGACTCCTACGTCTCCATCTCCTCGGTCTCGACGTGACCTTTCGGCATGATGACGGCGCGCTTATTACCGGCGACCAACTTTAACAACTCGAAGGGATCTTCGTCCTCGTCGTACCAACCCTCGTCGTCGACGTGGAAGGGACTGACGTCCGCCTTGGCTTTTAACTCGGCCTCCTTGGCGTGTGCCTTTTCTAACTCAATTTTAGCTATGATTTCCTTACGCTCTTCCTCGGTGAGCTCCTTCGGCGCCTCCACACCGTCGTCTTCGACCTCCACCGTCCTTCGCACGAAGTTTTTCGGCTCCGCGGTGACGCCCATGGATTCGAGCTGTTCCGCCAACTCTTCGCCCTCCATGCCCTCCGTCGCTTTTCGTCTCTGCGGAATCGACGACCGCACGCCCATCAAAATCTCCAACTCGCGCTTCGCCGCCTCCTCTGCCTCCTTTTGCTTCTTTTTCTCTCGCGCTCTCGCCTCGGCGCGCGCGCGCTCCGCCTCCTTGGTCGGCGCGTCTCGTTTGAGCTCCTCCACTCGAGCGCCAACTTTCGCCGACACGTGTTTATTCTTCAAACCGAACGTCCGATCCGCCGCGAGCTGCGCCTTGCGCTCCTTACGCTCCTTCTCCTTCTCGCGCTTCTCTTTCTCCTCCTTGCGCTTCTTCTCCTCCGCCGTGAGGCGCTTTTCACCGAGCACCTTCTTCGGGGCCATGGCGTCTCCCTCTCGTCCCTCCGATCGCCCCTTTACGTCTCTCGCCGCGCGCTCTCGTCCACGACCCCCTCGCGCGCGTCCTCCCCGTCACCCCGCGCGCGTTCTCTACCACACCGTCCCTCGCGCCGTCCCGAGACCGCCTCCTCGCGCGCGCGAACGCCGATGAATGACGACGCCCCGCCGGCGAGTCGCTCGAATCCGTCGTGTCTCGCGTCGCGTCTCGCGCCGACTACAACCCCGCCTTCGCGTCATCGAGGAGCAGACGAAGCGGAAGAAACAACTCTCCCGCCGGTTTCCCGCGCATGTCGTTCGGATGCATGAATCGCCATCCCTCGCACTTGCCCGGCTCGCGATTCTCCAACGTCGTCCCCGCCGGGACGTCGGCGAGCGCGAACGCGGTGATCCAGTGATTGTCCTCGTCGATCACGCACTCGCTCACGGCGAAGGGAACGGTCCACTCTCGCTCTGGGACGACGAGACCGCACTCCTCGAGCGTCTCGCGCGACGCGCACGCGGCGATGCGTTCGGTCCACTCGAGCGCGCCACCGGGAAGGGCGAGCTGCCCGGCGCCGTGTGAACCGCGACGGACGCCGACGGCGATCGAACCGTCGGGTGCGCGCAAGACGACGCCGACGCCGATGCGTGGGTGGCGACGCGCGGACATGGGAGCGGGGGGGTGGTCGTGTGCGGGGGAAGATGACGACGAGTCGTTGGTGACTTTAACCGACGCCGCGGAAAACGCGCGCGCGGGTCGAACGCGGTGGTAAAAATAGCGCGCGCGGAGATGACGACGCGTGAGAGGGATTATGGGAAGATGGAGCGCGCGCGACGAGTGGTGATGGCGGTGATCTCGGTGGTGACGATTTGGGCGTCGTCGTTGCGTTCGGCGAGCGCGGCGACGAACGCGCGCCGAGGCGAGCGAGACGAGAGTTTTGAGAACGCCGTGCGCGCGTGGCGCGCGGTGCGGGACGAGATGCTGACGCAGAGAATGATGTACGATGCGTGCGTGCGACGGGCGAGGGATGGGCACGCGAGGGTGGTGGAGAGCGCGCGCGCTCGGTACGAGGCGCGCGCGAACGCGACGGCGGCGGCGAACGACTCGACGCGGCGACGACTCAAAAGGAAAGTGAGACGGTGCGAACGCGCGGTCGATGCGCTCGCGCGCGCGTTGCGACCGGTGTACGCGCGCCGTGGGTCGGCGTTTTGGACCGAGTCGTGCGCAAACCTGAGCGCGACGGTGGATCCCAAACGAATCGTGCTCGTCGGCATGAACGAAACCGGAGAGGCGGAATCGCGCGCGAGACTGCAGGCGTCGAGCGCGGTGTACGAAGGGCGCGTGCAGACCTCCGTCGAGCATTTGCTACGCCAGATTGACGCCCGCTCGACGTACGACGCCGAGTACGTGCGCAATGCGACGACGAGCTTGAGAGAGTCTGCGCGCGCCGCGCAACTTTACGCCGAATCGCGATACGACGCGATGCGCAACTCGTCGGTCCGAGCGATTCGTCGTTTGAACGACACGTCGTCGGCTGCTCTAAATACGGTGTCTCAGGCCGCGGAGTCTGCGGTTGAAAACATGAGGGAAATCATCGAAGAAACGGCGCTCGGTCAATCGTTTGAGCAATTCGCCATCGATTCGGGAAAGCTCGCCGAATACGTCGAGGACATCGACGCGAACTTGGACGACATTCGAGCGTGGCTCAAAGGCGCGGAGCGAGTGATTGAAATCGCCGAGGATGCAGGCGGTGGTTTCGCCGTCGCGGACGTCCCCACCGTCCTCAATCTGCCCGCTCCCAATTTTCCCGCGCCGTCCTTTGACTTTCCAAACGTCACGTCGCCGTTCGACGACGTCGACGACGCCGTCCGTCGCGCGGCGAATGCCGTGCGCGAGAGCGCGTCAAATGCGCTCGACAGCGCTCTGAAGCCGTTCAACGACACAGTGTCGTTCGATTTATCCATGGATCTCGAGTTGGGAACGCTCTTGACGGATTACGACCCGCCGCCGTTCGCCACCGCGAGCGGCGAGACGACGAACGATGTCGACGCGTTCGCGATGAACACCGCGCGTGTCATTCGCGAATCGTTTGAAAACTTTACCGGTGCCCTGAGCAACACCTTTGCGTCGACCTCGAACGTCACGGGACTCGTGTTCAATCGTACCGTCTCCGCGGCGACGACTCTCTCGACGTCAAACGCCACGCCGGTCGATTTCGTCCCGGAGACGGACACGTTCGACGGTTTCGACGCCCTCTTCCGCGCCGTGCCGATTCCGAACATCTTCGCATTTGCGGAATTTGCCTTCATCGGACTCGTGAACATCGATCTGACGTACAGAATCATTCGATGCGTCACCGTCACGGCGAAACATTTGGCGTACGGGGCGCTCGATTTCCACCCGATAAACTTACTCGACGCCGAGTGCGACGCCAAACGCAAGAAACTCAGCGCGTACGAACGTTTCGGACGATTCTTCGCCGATCCAATCGTCATAGCCATCGTGCGGTGCGCCGTGTTCATCGCGGTGACGATGGCGACGCTCGGCGTCTATCGCCGCGCCTACGCGTCGTACGTCTCGGCGTGCGTCGCGCGCCGCGAGCCCACGCTCCTCGGCGAATACGGTTTCACCCTCGCGCGCGCCTTCGTCGACACCACCCCACGCGCGCTCGCGTCGACGTACGCCACCCGTGCGGCCTACGTCACCTCGCGCGCGTGCGAACGCGCCCGCCTCGTCGCCGTCGACGCGTTTCATCGCGTCGACGCCGACCGCCACAGCGCCGAACTCGACCTCGACGCCGTCATCTCCTCCCTCCGCGCCACCTCACGATGCGTCGACGCGCTCGACGACGTCTCGAAAACTAGCATCGAGACCTTTCGCGCGCGCGCGCGCGCCCTCGACGCGAGCGCACCTGAATCCTTCGCCCTCGACGCCTCCGCCGCCGCGTCTCCGCCGCCGGAATGCGAACGGACACCCCGCGCGTCCACCCTCACGCGCGCGTGCGTCGGCCCGATCGACCCTCTCCTCGCCGCGCGCGCCGAGGAGACATCGTGCGCGCTCGAACGCGTCCTCCACGCGCGCGCGCGTCGCGTCGCTTTGTTCGCGCTCGCGTACGTCTCGATGAACATCGCCAGGGAACCATTCGTGGAATCTCTCGGTCGTCTCTCGGCGCTGTGTCGACGCGTCGACGGCGTCGACGTCCCGGTCGTCGCGCGATACGACGCGCGCGGGGGGAGAGTGCGAGCGAGACGAGACGCGTCGAGTCGCGTGCGCGAGGCGCTTCGAGGCGAACGCGCGCGACGGTGTGCGGTGGTGGTCGCGTGCGCGGCGTGTCAAATTCCGTGGGCGAGTCTGGCGGCGAAGACGCGGGAATGAATGATGAAGTCGTTCTATGCTGTGTGTGTGTGTGTCGTGCCGCGTCGTGCCGCGTCGTCTATGTCTCGCGTTCGTTTTCGTCGTCGTGTTCGTCGTCGTCGTCGAGGTCATCCTCTGGATGGACGACGAACGTGACGGGAACCATGAAGGCGTTGAGCTCGGACGCCGCGAACGAGACGTCGTTCCTACTCAAATGCAACAGGTGCACGATTTTCAAGAACCCGCGCGCTGAGATGGACGCGCGCGTCATCGTCACTCCATCGTCCCCGGCGTTCGCGCCTCCCCCACCGCCTAAAAAGTTCCCCGCCACCGCCGTCGCCGCCTTTAAAAGTCGATACTTGTACGTCGACGTCGTCGGTTCTCGACACGTAAACTCCGTCAATCGTCCCTCCGTCGCGTCCACGTCCACCGTAAGCGTCCCAACCTCCGCTCCACTCGCGATAAATCGCAACTTCTCGCGATCCATCTCCACTCGGACGTTCCCACACGGCCACTCTAAATCGTCGACGATTTCCTTGAGCGTCGCCGTCGGCATCATGAACGCGCGCGTCTCGTCTCGAAAACTTTCCTCCTCCTCCTCCTCCTCCTCCTCCGGCATCGTCTCCGGGCTTATCTCCGCGTACACGCACTGTCTCCCGTCTCGTTCCCCGTTCCCGCTTCCTCGTCCACCGTCCAATTCGAGCGCCAACGCCCCGTCTCGATTCGGCCACCGCAGTCGCGCGTCGGCGTCGCCGCCCCGCGCGCCGACCAACGCGCCCATGACATCGATCAGCGCCCCCAGATCGACGTCGAACTCCACCACCCCTCGCGCGCGATGTCTCGACGAGTGCATCAACGCCGCCGTCTCGTCGCACGCGTACGATTGGAAGACGTCGGCGCGGAAATTGGCGCTCGCCGCGCACGATTTCGAAACATCGCGCGTGGAAAATGTCATCCCTCTGCCGTCCGCGCGCACGCGCGCGCGCTGACGACGGGAGAGACGGAGCGCGGAGAGCACGGCGGTGAAGTTTTTGACGTGCGCGCACGACGCGTCGAGGGCGTAGGTCCAGGAATCGCTCGCATCGGGCGCCGTCATGATGTGACGCGCGGTGCGAGACATCACGATGAATGCGTCACATCTCGCATCGCGCGACGTCGCGCGGGATGCTCGCGCGCGCGTGCGCGGGGAGCGTCGTCATCGGCGCGTGTTACGTCGCGTGTTTGTTCGCGGTGACGCGACCGACGGACGATAGGAACGATTCGCGCGTCATCAAAAAGCGATGCGTCGCGTCCGCGGTGTCGTGCGCGTGCGCGTACGTCGTCGCGCGAGTGGTCGGTGGGGCGAGCGTGGACGCGCGGGCGTTGGGTTTGCGACCGCCGATGGGGACGGCGCGCGCGTGCGCGCGAGGGGTGGTGGTGGCGTGCGCGGCGTCGGGAGGGGAGGCGACGCGTCGGGTACGCGAGAGGGACGCGAGAGAGACGCGAGAGGGACGCGAGAGAGAGGGGAGGGGAGCGAGAGAGAGGCGTGGGTTGATGATGATGCGTGATTACGTGTGCGCGCCGCTGTGCGAGGAGTTTTGCTTTCGCGCGTGCGTGTTGGCGACCGTGCGCGGCGCGGGCGCGTCGGCGGCGAGCGCGAGCGCGGCGTCGGCGCTCGTCTTTGCGGGCGCGCACGCGCACCATTACGTCGGTATGCGCGCGCGAGGTGCGAGCACGTCGCGTGCGTTTCGCGCGTGTCGCGCGCAGATGACGTTCACGGCTGTGTTCGGCGCCATGGCGTGTCGAGTGTTTTCGCGCACCGAGTCGCTCGCGGCGGCGACGGCGTGTCACTCGGCGTGTAATCTCATCGGTGCGCCCTCGGCGGCGTCTTTTCGAGACGCTCGCGGCATCGCCGCGCACGTCCTAGGCGTCGTCTGCGCGATGGCCGCGCTCACATTCTTTTGACGCGACGAAGCGTCGCTCGCGGAGACGACGAGACGGAACGCCGAATCGACGCTTCGCACGCCGACGACGTCGCGATGTACCCTATTCATGTATCAACGCACGCGCGCGAGAAACGAGAAAATGTAATAACACACATCATCGTGCGTCTTTCGCGCGAGCGAACCGTCTCCTCGATCGCGTCGTCTCGACCGCGTCTCGACGTCGTCGCGTCTCGAGTCGAGCCTCACTTTGGCGCGCGCGGCCATGTCGCCTCGACCGTCGACGTCCCCGCGCGACGACGCGTTCGAACGCCCCGTCGTCGATGTACCCACCGACGCCTCGGACGAGGACGACGCGAGCACGGACGACGCGAGCACGAGCGAGGATGAGGGCGCGGAAGGGTACAAACGCGGTGGGTATCATCCCGTCTCCGTCGGCGAGAGGTACGGCGATGGACGGTACGTGGTGCTGGAAAAGTTAGGTTGGGGTCACTTCAGCACGTGTTGGTTGGTGGAGGACGCCGGGAGGGCGCGAGAGAGTGGAGACGAGGGCGAGGAGAAGACGCCGCGTCCGACGCGCGCGCTGAAGATCCAAAAGAGCAGCGGAAGTTACACCGAGGCGGCGCGAGATGAGATTGAAATCTTGAATCAAGTCAACGAAGGGACGGGTGAGGATGATCGTAATCACAATATCGTGCGGTTGTACGACAGTTTTACGCATAAAGGTCCGAATGGGACGCACGTATGCATGGTGTTCGACGTCTTGGGCGACAACCTGTTGACGCTGATCAAGAGATACGAGTATCTGGGCGTGCCGTTGCTCGGCGTCAAGGCGCTGACGAGGTCGATACTTCGAGGACTCGCGTATCTGCACGGGGAGAAGAACATCATTCATACGGATTTGAAGCCGGAAAATGTGTTGTTGACGTTTAAGTTGCCGGAGAAGAGGCGGCGCTCGTCGACGGGTTTATCGAAGGCGTCGGCGCAACGCGCGGCGGGCAATGCGAAAGAGGCGACGACGACTATCGAGTTGCAGATTGAGAGATTAGACGTCACACCCGCGGTGGGCGCTGGTAAAGCGGGGGAGACGACGGATCGAGGTGAACCGGGCGTCGACGCCGACGGCGCGAGTAGTCGCGCGTCGGTAGCAAAAGATGACAGAGGCGTCAATGACGACGACGATGACGTCGATTGCGTGGATCTTCTCCCATACAACGTGCTGAAAAATCTCGACGCCAGGATCTGTGACTTGGGGAACGCGTGCTGGGTCGACCGCCAGTTTACGCAAGACATCCAGACGAGACAGTACCGCTCGCCGGAGGTCATTCTCGGCGCCAAGTATGGCACGAGCGCTGATATGTGGAGTTTAGCGTGCATTGTGTTTGAACTCGCCACGGGTGACGTATTGTTTGATCCGCGAAGCGGAAAGGATTACGATCGAGACGAGGACCATCTCGCGTTGATGATGGAGCTCATCGGTCGCATGCCCAAACATCTCGCGCTCTCGGGCAAGTACAGCAAGCAATACTTCAATAGAAACGGTGAACTCCGTCACATCCGCTCTCTCAAGTTTTGGCCGTGCGATCGAGTCTTGATGGAGAAGTACAACATGACGGAGAAGGACTCGAAAGAGTTGAGCGAGTTTCTCATGAAGATGCTCGACTTCAACCCGGCGAATCGCGCCACCGCAGAGCACATGTTGGAGCATCCGTGGCTCGAAATTCACTAGTAACGACCGACGACGCGCGCAACTCGCACTAGAATTTGTTATTCATACGCAAATATGTCATCCGATACGAGAGAGATACTTGAGATTACAGCTTCGAGGGACGCGCCTCTTGTTCTACGCCTTGGCCGAAGGCGACGGGAGGTTCACCGTTCGCAAAAGCCACAGGCTCACGGCCAAACCGAACCAGTGCGCGAGCATGCTATTAGACGCGGCTTGGACTAAGAAGATGTCCAAGGCGACGCCCGTGCCCACGACCGGGGCGCCGTACATGGGCATCTGCGCCGCCGCGGTGAGCGTCTTGGCGAAGAGCATGCCCGTCGTCGCTTGCAAGCCCACGATGGTGGCACCGAGTCCGATCACGTTCACGGTCACCCCCGTGGAGAGCGTTCGAATAACATCCGTCCTCGGCGGCACGACGTCCAGATCCTTCGCGCCCTTTCGGAGCTTATCGCCGAGACGAACGACGCCGAGAGACCAAAACGTGGTAAAGTACCCCGCCACCAATCCGAACAGGATGAAGTACAACCCGGCGTCCGTGCTCTTCGTCAGACCTTTATACAGAAACGAAAACACCACGATCACCGCCGCGACCGTGGTCAATACGAGCTGCGACCAAAACGCCCACCGACCGAGCGATTTACACGCCCGCGCCGTGCGCGCCACCTTTCTCGAAATGTTCGCCACCGCCTCGTCGTCCCCCTTCCCCGCGTCGCCGTCACCGTCGTCGTCCATCGCGCGCGCGACGAGCACCACACCTCGGTGCTCTTCCCGCGCGCGAGCGACGACGACCGCGGTCGTCCGACGACCGCGCTCGACCGTCGTCGTCCCACGAATCGTCGTTCGCGGTCGTCGATCCGATGACGCGACGGGCGCGCGTCTCGGCGCCGCGCGCGCGACCGCGGCGCGCGCGACGGCGTTCGTGAACATGTTCCTCGCGATGATGCGGCGCGCGAACGGGCGTGACGCGCGGATGTCTGACGCGGCGACCGTTCGATCGGATCGGATTGGGAATGCATTGAATCGCTGGGCGCGCGCGTCGGGACTGAGAGGAGAGAGAGAGAGACGAGACTGAAAAAAATGGACCGGAAGACTTTGTGAAGAAAAAAAGAGTGAAAGAGCGTGAACGAGTGAAAGGGTGAACGAGTGTGTGTGACACCGCGCGTGCGCGCGCGTCTACGCGTCTCCGCGCGTCTACGCGTTTGCTCTGCGATCCGACGTGCGCGCCTCCTCGACGGGAAACGTTCGTCCCGCGCGCGCGTCGGCTTCGTAACACGCGCGCGGGACGAGATAGTCGTCGACGTCGAGCGCGTCGAAAAACGCGATGAACGCGTCGAGGTTTTCCTCGGTCGGATTCGCCGCCGTCGCGTCGAACCGATCGACGATGGATTTGTACACGAGGAATTTTTCCTCTTGCGCGGGATCGCCGTACGGGTCGAGGACTTGGAGGACTTCGCCGCGGCGAGCGGCTGCGTCGCGTTCGCAGAGATGCGTAAAGCGCTCGATGAAATCTTTCGGCATACCGATGAGTCTGCACATGTTCAGCGCGAAGGAGGAATCCGCGACGCCCGGTTCGAGTCGGAACAACATCGTCACGTCTTCTCTCCAGAGCGACGCGTCGGGACGGTCGTTCGCGTTCACGACGACGGCGGTGCGCAGATACTCAATCATCGGAGACGCGTCTCCGATGATGTCGCACATTTCTCGGAAATGCGTCGTCACCATCGTCTTCGGCACACATTCTCTCGACGCGATGTATTCCACGATGGCCGTCAAGAGCGCGCATCCGTCCTCGGCGCGCGTGCTCGTGCCGAACTCGTCGATGAGGCACAGCGATCGACGCGTGGCGTTGTGAATCATCCGCGAGACGGCGTGCAGGGCGTACGTAAATCCGCTCTCGGGAACTTTGGCTTTACGCTCGGGATCGTCCTTGAACCCGACGATGCTCGTGAAGACGCGATCGGTGAGACCGATTCTCGCCGAAGACGCCGGGACGAAGGAACCGACGTGCGCGAGAAACACGATGACGCCGACCGTTTGAATCACCGCCGTCTTTCCCGACCCGTTCGCACCGGTGATGATTTTGACGCGTCCGCCGTCCGCCGCGAATTCGATGTCGTTGGGAATGAACTCGTGATCCATGAAGGATTGGTACAGAGGATGCCTCGCGCGCTCTATGCGCAACGAATCGTCGTCGACGAGTTCGGGTCGACGCATGTCGAATCGTCTCGCGACGTCCGCGTACGCGAGTAAACAATCAATCTCGCTCACGCACCGCTCGATGTCTCGAAGAAACGTGGCGTTTCGAAGCACCTCGGCGCGCAACTGTCGCAACAGGGCATCCTGTAGATCGACGATGGATGATAAAACGTCGCCGAACGCCGCCGCCGCGCGCAAACATACGTCGCTCTCGTAATAGTGCGCGTCGAAATCGCCAAACGCGTACCTCCATCCCATCTCTTCGGCGACGGAATGCGCCAAGATTGTCGCGGATTGAATCAAATACCCCGTCTGCGGCATGTACACGATTCCGCGCACGCTTTGCATCCAATCGTCGCGACGTAAAAACCTCGGCACGCGGCGCATCTCCGCCGAAAAGATCTTCTCCAGGTGACGCGGCAGTTCCTCGTAGAGTCGGCGCATGTCGTCGAGCTCGACGCACGCGCCCGCACGAACGCACGAGACGTACGCGTCGTTGTTGTCCTCAGTCAAGTGATATATTTCATCAGGATCGATGAGCGCGTCCACGACCGATCGAAGTTTCGGTAACCGACGCGCGCAGCACTCGATGAAATCTCGAAACGCCGGCGGCGCGTCATCGGCGTCGTACTCGAGTTCGACGAGCAATTCGTTGAGCGACGTCGCGGCGTCGAGATACCCGCACAATTTCACCCAATCGCGTTTCGTGCTCGTGACATTTCGGACGTCCGCCGAGAGTTTCATCAATAACGCGTGCGCGCCGAGCGTCGGCGTCACGCGCGTGCGCACCGTTTCAAATCGGCCCGGCGTCTCCGCGAGGTGTCGCACGGCGTCGAATCGTTCGTTCAACGCGTCGAGATTCAACAACGGTCGTTTGAACCACGTCTCCAACAATTTCTTCCCACCCGAGGTGACGACGGAGTCTCGATAGATTTGAAACACATCTCTCGAGAATCGTTCGCACGACGCGCTCACCGTTCGAAACGCCTCCGTCTCCGGGACGAAGACGCCGATGGCGCACAACGACTCGTCGTCGATGTCCAAGTACTCTCCAAACGCGCGCTCCTGCACGTTCGCCGGCACGGAAGTCAGCGACGCCGCCAATCCCTCGTTTCTCTTCATGGCGTGAATCAATCCGCCCGCGATCATCGCGGCGTCGTTTTCAAAGACGTGCACGCGAGACGCGAGCTCGGCGACGCGCGACATGCCCGCCGCGTCTCGAATGATTTCTCGGGAAACATCCACGGATGGAAACAAACGTCTGGGAACGTCGACGACGGCGACTCTCGAGGCATCGACGAGTCTCCCGATCGTGGTCTTCGTCTCCGGTGTGCAATACACGACGTCCGGCACCGACATGCGCAGCGCCGACGACAAGACAAAGTTTTCGGCGTCGGCGGCGCCGCGAGACAACGAGACGACGTTGGCGTCTCTGTCGTACGAGGCGAACCCGAGCGCGCCGTCGCGAGCGTCGTACACGGCGAAAAACACGCGCGCGGCGTCCTCGACGTGAGGCGCCCGAGAGTCGTCGTCGGTCATGGACGGACGAGCGGGGGCGCGAAATGACCACCGACGTCGGAACGCGCCGCGCGTTCGTCCCGTCGGCGACTAGGACGCGAGGGAGACGGTACGATCGTGTTGCCAACTGTCGTCGTGAAGCCAGGCGGGACTGACGTACTCGGCGTCCATGGACGCGGGAGCGAGTCGTTGGAGTCGCGCGGACTCTTCGTCGAGTAACGCTCGATTGGATTCTCTCGCGGCGGCGAGCGCCGACGCCAATCGCGCGTTTTCATCCGTCATTTGCAAAACGCGCGCAGACACCTTGGCGTTCTCCACGCGCGCGACGTCGGCCGCTTGGTACGCGATTTCGCGATCCATCTCCACCGATTTGACTCGCATCTCGAGATCGGCGATGACGCGCCCGAGACGATGAGTCTCGTCGTCTGATTCGAGTCTTCGTTTCGCGTCCGTCACCGATTCCTCCTCGAGTCGTTCCAATTTCTCCTCGAGTTTGCGCAACGCGAGCGCCGTCTCCTCGAGCTCGCGCTCGGCGTGTTTCACCTGCACGAGTAAATCTGAATTCACCAATTTGAGATCTTCGAGCTCCTTGTTGGACGCGTGTTGCGATTGTTTCACGTCGTTCGTCGCCGTTTGCAACGCCTCGACGTTCAACGCGGCGGCGCGCGCGGCGGCGTGCGCCTCGACGACTTCTTCCTCTTTGAGTCGTAATTTGTGTAACGCGTCGTCTCGATCGCGTCGCATGACGTTCAGCTTGTCCTCCCACTCGTGTTTCGCCTCTCGCGCCGTCTTCATCGCCTCGTCGTGTTCGCGAGCCGCGCGCGAGATGCGATCCCGCGTCTCGCCTTCGACGCGATGGCGCTCTTGAAGCTCTTCGCGCGCGCGCGCGAGCTCATCTCTGTCCGTCTCTCTCGCGCGTTCCGCATCCTCCGCGCGGCGTCGCATGGAAGCAATCTGTTCCATCAACTCTCGCTTGGCGTTCACTTCCGCCTCGAGCGCGCGTCGCGTGCCCTCGTACTTTTCACGTTCCTCGCGAAGACGTTCGACGGCGTCGCGAGACGCGCGCTCCGCCTCGTCTCGAACTCGCTCCATCTCCGGCACAGAGTTTCTGAGCAATTCTAATTCGAGTTCCTTGACGCGTCTCTCTAACTCGTTCGCGCGCGTCTCTGGCTCACGCGCGGCGTCGAGCGCGGCTTTTTCGATGCGCACGCCGACGCTCGACTGCTCCGCCTCGAGCGTCTCGCACCATCTCGACATCACCGCGAGATCCGCCGCGATTTTTTCGGCGTAACTCGCGGCTTCGTCCTCGCGCTCCTGCGCGGCGACGAGTTCGTGTTCGAGAGCGGTGAGTTGATCGAGGATGCTCTCGTGCGCGTCCGCCATACGCGTCCATTCCGTCATCAGATTGCGCACCGTGCTCTCCAGGCGCCGACCGTTGAGTCCGTGCGCGTTGGCGCGAATGATGCGAATGACAGCCTCCACTTGGTCCTGCGTGATGGACACGGCGGGACCTACGGACTGCGAACTCTCCTTTCGCTCGACCTGCGCGCTCGCGGGCGCGGTAGACGACGCGTGTGGGTCTCTCGAGGGCGGCGCGCGACGCGCGGGTCTCGCGCGCGTCGACTCGGGCCTGAGCGGTTTGATTCTATCCCTCTCTCTCGAAGACGTGGTCGCCGTCGGTGTCGGTGGATTTCGCGTGCGCGGCGCCGGTTCGTCGTCGTCCAGTGGTTCTTTAAGCTGTAACGCAAACCTTAACGCGCCCTCGGTGCCCGGAGGTAACGCGAGCGGCGACGTCTCGTCGCCTTCGACGGATCGGCACATGACGTTTTCGCACAACACGTACAGATTCGCCCGTCGAAGGTCTGCCATCCCGCTCGCCCACATCAAACGCGTCAACGGCGATTCACCCCACACCTTGACCTGTCGCACCGGCGTGCCGTTCGCCGAGCGACGATTTAATCCGCGCAACACCGACATCATCGCCGTCGTCGACTTGGTGCACTCGACGCGCGCCGCTCTGTTATCGTGATTCGCGAACACGCCCGGCGTCGGCACGTACGGCGCGACGAACACAAAGTGCACTCTCGAGATGGTCGGTTCGTTCGACGATGCGTCGTCTCTCCATAGTTTCAATCGAAGCGTAAACACGACGTGATGCGCCGCCGCGGACGCCCCCGCCGCCGCCGCGCCGCCGTCCCGAAACGCCTCCTCCGCCCTCGCCGCCGCGCTCTCCAACGCCACCGTTCCGTCTCTCACGCACTCCACGAGCGCCACAGTCATCCCCCGCGCCCCAGTCTCGTCTTCGTTCTCCTCCTCCTCCTCCTCCTCGTCGTCCGCACCATCGTCTAATAAATCTCTCGGCTCGCCGCCGCGTTCGCTCGCGCGCGCGCCGACGCACGTCGCCGACAACTCCCACGTCCCCTCCTCCAACCTACGCACCAATCCTCGCATACCCTCCACCACACGCTCGACGACGCGCGATTCTCTCACCACCTTCATCGTCCAATCGCTCTTCCCACCCCCGTCGTCCCCTCGCAACCAAAACGCCGCGAAATCGTCCCCGCGCTCCGTCGCCGCCGTCGCCTCGCGCGCGCACGCCGTCGCCCACGCGTCCGACGATCCCGTCTCCTCCACCCCATCGAACGCGTGCGCGACCGATCGAGTCCCCGACGTCCCTCGTCGTCGTCCGCACCCCTCGATCGCCGCGTTGATCGTCGCGCTCGACGCGCGCGCGCGCGTCGGTTTCAAACCGTCACCCATCGACCCATCCTCCTCTTCGCGTCCATCCGACCCCTCGTTCGACGCCACGACGCACGCGTACGCTCGCGCGCGTCTCTCATCGTCGTCTCTCGTCGACGTCGGCATCATCGCGTCGAGCGCGACGACGTGCCGACGAATGAACGCGCGCGATGAATGAATGAAAAGAAAATGCCACGACCGACCGACGGCGTCGAGTCCCTTTGTATTGACCGGTCGTGACTCATACATATTCCAGCATACATATTGGAAGACGTAAAACACCCAAGTGATTGTTTTATTTTCGTACACGGCCCCCCTCGGGGTAGGGTCCATCGGGACGCGATCGCGCCGACGCGACTCGACGTCGCGCGCGCGACGCACGCGAGCGGGGACTCGACCGACCGGACGTTCGAACGCTCGACGCCCTCGTTCGTTCGCGCGGTGAAGCACCGATCGAGCGCGACCGACGCGCGGGGAAGGCGTGAGATCACACCGACCGATCGTCATGTCCCGCGCGGTGATGAAGTTTTTGGAGCCGTGGGTGAAGAGCTCGAGCGCGAGTTATAAAGCGGCGGTGGGCGCGGAATTGCGCAAGTTTGGTCTTCGATACGATGATTTATTGGACGAAGGGCAAGATTTAGACGTCGGGGAGGCGCTGAAGCGATTGTCGAGCGAGGAGAGGGACATGCGCGCGCAGCGATTGAAGCGCGCGGTGGATCTCTCGATGAAGCACGCGTATCTGAGCGCCGAGGAACAGGCGAAACAGACGCCGTTTGATCATTACTTGACCCCCATCGTGGAGCGCGTGAAGCAAGAACGCGCGGAACGCGCGGCGAGTGGGGTGACGCAGCCGTATAACCGACAAATTCCGTGAGGTGTAATATTTTTTAGTTTTAATGAACGAACGCGCGTCATCGATGTCGTCGTCGGCTACGATTCCTTCACGTGAGTTTTCTGCGCGTAATACGCCGCCTCGCTCTTCGTTTTACGCGCGTTTCTCGCCTCGAACGCCGCGCGGTTCTCCATGACGCGCGCGGCGACGGAGAGCGCCGACCACTCGCGCGCGCGAGGGACGCGGCGGTACAAACCTCTCGCCGCGGCGACGGCGTTCGCGTCCTCGCCCGCGATCTCGTACGGGTCTTCGTCCTCCGCGACGACGACGGAGACGTTAAATGTCGTCAATAAATCATTCGTAATCTTCGCGGGCGCGCCGATGACGACCTCGTCGGCGTATCGACACGCCAAGACGCCGAGCGCGCGCTCCTTTTCGTTCAACACCGGGTGCGCGGCGCCGCGTCTGGCGCGAACGTCCGCGTCCGCGTGCACGCCGACGAGAACGAAATCACCCAATTTTTGCGCCTCACGTAAAATCTCCACGTGTCCCGTATTGAAGACGTCGAACGCGCCGTGCACGTAGACGACGCGCGCGTCCTCGGCCGGCGGCGCGTTATTTCCCAAAAACTGCGCGACGCGAGACGACGTCGTACAAAACGTCGCCTCCTTCTCCTCCTCTTCCACCTCCTCCCCCATCGCGCGCGCGCCCAAACGAAGTAATCTCCCCACGATATCCGTCGTGCTCACCCCCTCCGTGCGCTTAATCTCTCGATATTTCCCCACGCGTTTCGGATACGCGTACGCGTCCGAACCGTCCGGCGCCAGACACGGGTCGTCCCCGTGCACCACGAAATCCACCCCATATTTCGCAAACAATTCGTCCGTGAACGCATCCGTCACCTCGTACGGAACGTCCTCGATCACGCCGTCCACCCACTTACACGCGCGCACCGCGTCCGCTCGCTCGCGCGCGTCGCACACCGGCGGTCCTTTGCACCTCAAAATCTCTTCGTCGTTCACGACGCCCACCAAGAGCTTGTCCCCGCACGCGCGCGCCTGTCTCAGCGCGTTGGCGTGTCCGTAGTGCATGGTGTCGAAACAACCGTCCATGTACACCACGACCGGTCGTCTCTCACCGTCACCGTCGCCGTCGCCGTCGCCGTCGCGGTCGTTTTCATCGTTTTCATCGTTTTCATCGTTTTCATCGTTTCGTCTCTTCGCGGCGTCACGCCTCGCGTGCGCGCGCGCAAAGGCGAGGCCGGCGCAGAGACCGAGAAGAAACGACGCGGGCATGCGTTCGCCGCGCGTGGACGCGCGCGGTGACCGCGTGAGGGACGCGCGTGGGCGTCTGTGTCGACACACGTCGACGCGCGCGCGAATCGACGAGAATGCCTCCGCGCGCTCGACGCACCGCGCGCGCGCGCGGAGACGTCGATCGGTCGATCGAACGCGACGAGGACGAGGAACGCGACGCCGACGACGACGAGGATGAACTTCGCGACGTGTCCCCGTCCGAGGCGTACGGATTCGCCGGCATGGTGCTCACCACCCTCGCGTTCGCGCTCTGGCTCTTCGCCGTGTTCGCGAGCGAAGACGCGCTCGAACGCGTCGGTGCGCCGAGCGGGAAGGCGGCGCGACACTACGCGAGAGCGCTGCCGATGTGGCTCATCGCCGCGTGCGTGTACGCGTTTTTGGGGTACGAGTGTTTGAATCTCATGTCGACGCCGGATGACTTTTCGCGGCGGTTCGACGCGGTGACTCCGGACGCGAGCGAGTACGCGGTGGACGACCCGGATTTGGCGACGCGAACGTTTCCGCTGTACGCGATGGATTCGGAGATTCCGTTGTTTCGAGATATTTGTCGGTACGAGGTGACGAGGCGACAGTTTCCGCGCGACGAGACGGCGACGGCGAAGGCGAAGGCGAAGGCGAAGACGGGCGAGGCGGAAAAGACGACGACGACGACGACGACGACGACGACGACGACGACGACGGTGAAGGGCGGTCGGAGACGAACGCGAACGCGGTGATCGCGCGAACGAACGCGGTCGTCGGCGATAGGATTGATGTGTTGTAGCGGTAGCATAGCGAAGACGCGCAGTCTCGTCGCCGACGCGTTACTCCTCGCCGCGCGACTCGCCGGGAGCGGTGGACATGCGCGGGGCGACGCGCGCGCGCGCGAACGCGCCGCGAATGCCTCGCGCGCCTCGCGCGAGCGCGCGCGGGGGTCGAGACGGCGCGAGCGCGCGTCCCGCGCGCGCGTTCCCAGCCAAGTGGAATCCATTCGTGAACGTCCCGGACGCGCCCGACCGCATGACGGACGCGGATCGCGCGCGCGCGGACGACAGTGACGGTGTCCTCGGGTATCACGACGCCACGCGCGCGATGCGAGCGAGCGAGAGCCTGCGGTCGGGGACGTCGAGGCCGGACGAGTACTTTGCGGAGATGGGACTGAGGTTTGACTTTGACGACGACGTGGCGTCTTCGAGCAGAGATTTTGAAGAATTGAATCGTTTGTTCGTCTCCGTCGGGTTCAGCGCGCGGGCGCACGAAAAGTTGGAAAAGGCGGTGGATAATTCGTACGCGTCGCTGTGGGTGACGACGACGCGGAACAGTCGATTCGCCAAGGAGGGACAGGTGGTTGGATTCGCTCGAGCGACGAGCGACGGCGTGTTTCACGCGACGATTTGGGACGTGGCGGTGTCGCCGGCGTGGCAGAGGCACGGTATCGGTCAAGGATTGATCGAACGTTTGGTCGATCACATGTTGGACGAAGAAATATGCAACGTGGGGTTGTATTCGGAGAGTAAGGTGGTCAAACTCTACGAAAAGTTGGGCTTCTCAGAAAAGTGCCCGGAACCCTCGAGCGCCATGCAGTTTAGATTCAACTTATCGCCGTACTGAGGGTGACTAACAGCAGAACTTCATAACTTGGGCCTAACTCGGACTTAATACCCGAGTTATGAGAATGAACGTTTCATAGATACATCGTTTATTAGAAAAGCCGCGCGCGCGGTTGCGCATCTGTCTCATTTCTTGTAACTCTACTTCTTGAACCTACTTTCTCGCCTCCATGCGCGACTGGTAGCCGACGAGCGCGAAGACGCCGACGACGGCGGCGAGCTTATCGTACGAACCTTCAGCGGCGAGCGTCACGCCTAAAAACCCGAGCAACAAGAGGACCATCGTATACGTCGTCGCGCGCTGCGTCTCCTCCAACGTCGCCTTCATTCGCTTGTCCACCGCCTCCGCCTCGGCGTTCACCGCCTTCATCTTCATCTCCGAGAGCGATCCCGGTGGAGGCTTGGCGTCTTTCTCCACCCGCTTGCCCGTCCCGAGCAATTCCTCCGCCAAATCCTCAATCTCTCGCTTCACCTTGGCGTTTCGTTCTCTCGCCGCCTGCGCGTCGTCCGCCAACGCCGCGAGCTCCGCGTCCAACTCCCCCGCCACCATACCGAGCTCCAACGACGTCCTATCCCGCATCAAACCCGCCTCAACGTCGATGTTTCCCTTACTCTGCTCCCCCATCTCCACGATTTCCTCCTTCTTCGTGTCCAACTCAGCCTCGGCTCGATAAATCTTCCCTCGCAGTCGCAACTCGCGTTCGAGCTTGTCCTGCACGTACGCGTCCCCCTCCGCGCGTCGCCGCGCCTCCTCCGCCGCCTCGCGATCCATTCGCGCGTCGTCATCGTCACCACCGTCCCGTTCGTCGTCGTCGCGCGCGCCGTCACCCGACGCTCTCGCGCGAACCGCGCGCGTCGCGTTCGTCGCCGTCTTCCCGCGCGCCGTCGTCCCCATCGCACTCGCGCCCGTTCGCGCGCGCCTCGTCGTCGTCATCGCCGCCATCGACGACGGCGTCGCGGAGATCACCACCGTCATCGTCGTCGTCGTCAC
>MDTD01173261.1_pt1 | contig 32582 bp, 50 predicted proteins | sample 811221 | NCBI WGS metagenome assembly MDTD01 (sample SAMN05326646, study PRJNA326480) | marine metagenome | isolation source: seawater | place: Pacific Ocean: South West | collected 2011
TAACAGTAACATATTTAAGTTTATGGGAGAAGACTACAAATCCTGGAGAGACAAAACTATTAAATACTACGAAGGACAAGGGCCTTTAGTGATAAGAGAAAAAATAGGAAAACGAAAGCAAAGATGGCAGGAAATTATTCCTATGATGAAGAAAGCAAAGAAAGTAATTACATATCATAGTATGGCCGCAGTAGAGGCTTTATGTCTAGGAAAGCCAATTGAAATCCTTGGACAAAGTGCAGTACAACATTGGCAAAATAAAATAAATTTTGACAGAAATGAAATGCTAGAACACATCGCTTGGAGTCAATTTGATAGAAGTGATTATCAAAGTGGAGTTGCTTGGCAATGCACATTTAAGTATCAGGTAAAACAATGAATTATATAGAGTTAGATGGTTGGAGAACAATCAAGAATGATATTTGTTTAAAAAGTGCTAAGAAACAAGGCATGGGGCAAATTGAAGAGTATCAAAATTTAGAATTACAAACAGCAATATCACACTGTTCAAAATTACGTATTGCAGTAGATATAGGAGCTCATGTTGGAATAACTGCATATAGACTATCAGAATCTTTCGAACATGTTCATGCATTTGAACTTAACACAGATTTACTTCCACACTTACAGTATAATTTGAATATGAAGAAAGTTTATAATTGCACAACACACCCGGTAGGTTTAGGAGATCAAGAAAAAGAAGTGTCTATTAAAACAACAAATAAAAGTTTTGGTACACATGTTGATCCAGATAAAAAGGATGGCAAATATAGAATAAAAACTTTAGATAGTTTTAATTTGCAAAATGTAGATTTTATAAAAATAGATGCAGAAGGATATGAACCTTTAGTGGCAAAAGGTGCATTGGAAACAATCAAAAGATGCTCACCAATTATTTTATATGAAAGAAAAGATCATCCACAACGATACGGATATGAAAGAGATAGTATTAGAAAAATTCTTATGCCATTAGGGTATAGACTAATTAGAAAACTTGGCAAAGGAGAAAAAAATGCTGTGTTAGGTTTTCGACCAAGGAGCAGTCCTGATGTTTAGATTACCTCAATTACATGGTACCATAGTACCAAAAGATATAGAAGATATTGTATTTTTTAGTTGCGATTATGATTATTTTGACAGACATGGATATGCATTAGCACAAAGTATAAACAGGACTTTAGGTTGGATGCATGTACATTGTCACATCATTAATGAAGGCAACATGGATGTAAACGTCTTAGATACAATGTCCAAAGATTATAAATTTACATACACGTATGAAGATGTAAACCAAGACTTTTACAAAAATCTTGCTAAAAATAAAAAACGTATGAAAGAAGGACAGCATATTTTCAAAACGGATGACTTAGATTACATAGCAAGGAGAACTTATCTTGCCAGTGTAAGATTTATGCGAATCGCACATCTATTCAAATATGATTCACAACATATTTTACAAGTGGATTGTGACACTGTTTTACGTAACGGATTTTTCCAAAACGAATTTCAAGATTTGACAAGACATGTTTGTGTGATGCCAAAACCAAAAGATCCAAGTGTGTTTATTGCAAGTGCAATTTGTTTAGGCACAGGACAAAATGGAATTATGTTTAGAGAACTTTTTAGCAAACGCATGATAGAAGCATTTGAAAAAGAAATATACTGGTATGTCGATCAAGATGTTTTGCGTAATGTTATGCGAGAATGGAACACAGAAGGTAGACCTTGGGGTAATATTCCTTACAAATGGAATGCTTGGGGACAAAAAAGACATGATATATTTTCTACAGGCAAAGGTGATAAGAAGAATGATAAACGTTTTAAGTCAGCACAGCTGAATTGGTTACCACCTCACTGGAAAGAAAAAATTTATAGAGAACTTAGAGATTTACCCGAAAACATAGAGTTATGATAGGACATATAATATTTTTACCAGATTTTCCTAACAGTGTAGCAATGGCAGAAAGAGCTATGACTACCGGAAAGAAGCACGATTGGAACGTTCAGTTATACGAAGGTGTTAACGGACAACATGTAACTCTTGAAGATTATAATTTATTTGCAAGTAAAGTAAACAAAAAATGTCAAAGATACATGCAACGTCCAGGCACTGTAGGTTGTTTTTTAAGCCAATATTTACTGTGGCAAAAAGCCTTTGTAAGCCAACAATCATTGTGTATATTTGAACATGATGTAATATTCAATAAGCCAATGGGTACAATAAAAGAATGTGATGTTTATAAATTTGAAGGCTTTAAAAAAGCAAAACCCATTGCACCAGGAAATTGGTATGAAGGTGCTAGGGCTTATAAAATTACTCCAACAGGAGCAAAGAAGATTCTAGATTGGGTACATAACAATGGTGCTATGCCATCCGACTGGTTGTTATGCGATGGTATAGTAGAAATGATTTTTGACAGAGAAAATAAAGTAACATATAAATCAGACGCAATGAGTTTTACAAAGGACCTTAAATGAAAAGAATGATTTATCAAGTTGCAGTTGGTAAGCAAAGTAAACTATATGAACACTGTATCCAGAGTGTAGCAAATTACTGTAACAAATACAGTATGACACACATAGTACAACGAGAACCTATACTTAAAATTAGGCCAGATATGTCAAGGACTGGTCGAAGTAAAGAAGCAGTTGAACGGCTAGGGTATATGCCTATCTACGAAAAAGAAAATGCATTTACACATTTACATGACTACGAGCAAGTTGCAATTATAGATAGTGACATTTATATTAGACAAGATTCACCAAATATTTTTTGGGACTTAACAGAAGAATATGCCTTTGGTGCAGTTGCAGAAAGAGAATTACCTTGTGCAAAAAAATATAAATCTAAAATTAGAAAATATTCAAAGTCTGCTTTTGAAAATTTAACAGATGTTGATTGGAAATGGAATCAACTGGGAGCAGAATTTTATAATATGGGAATGATGGTGATTAATAGTAAAAAATTTTTACCATATCTTAAAGGACAGACAGCAGAAGAATTTATACGCAGACCAGAGTTCAAGGATTTTGTAGATGGTATAGGATATCGAAAATGGTCAACAGATCAAATGTTATTGAACTACTGGGTAAAGAAAGATAGCATACCAACACTTAACATGGATTGGCGATGGAACGGCTTGTATAAAGGAATAGAAGATTCAAGATTGCAAGAAGCAAGATTTATACATTTTTTCTTAAAAGATCTTTTACCACAACACGGAGAAAACGTTCAAGCACTTATGGAGGCAATAGGTTGAAACACTTGGTAATGAGAGCTTACAGCACAGTAAAGAAAAATTTTCATTACGGTGCTCCAGGATTAGGCGATAGGGTTCATAGTATATTGTTGTCATATAATTATGGTGTGATTGAAAATACACCGGTTATGTTACATTTAACCAAGTACCAATGGAACCGGCATAAGCCTCAAAGTTGGCCAGAAATTTTATCTTTGTTTCCTAAAGGAAGTGTTGCAATTATGCCACATCTAAATTATGAACCAACAAGCAATCAAGACTTTGTAGACTATGTAAGACAACAATACAGTAATGCACAAGGGCAAATATATGGAGATTATCCGCAAAGGTTTGAGCCCAAAGAAGGTATTGATTTAACAAATTATCTAAAACATTTCCCACAATTATCTGCTGAAGATTGTAGTAATGATTTAAATTTACCAAAAAAGTTTATCACTGTGCAATGGGATTCTACATCTAAAAGAAGAAGTATGGATAATAAATGGCAGGCAAAGATATTATCAAAATATCAAGATTATGAAGTTGTCACTGTAGGAGGACAAGCAAATAATCATTTACTAAGAGATAGTTTAAAACATATTGCATACGCAATGACACAAGCAAAATATCATGTTGGTATCGATAGTGGATTCTTACATCTTAGCCAAGTATATTTTGCTCCTTCAGACATACACATATATACAACAAGCCATCAAAATAAATGGAGTCATCACATGCACAGAGCAAAAGATAATGGGATAAAAATAAATGAAAGTTAAAATAGAAGTGTCATATGGTGAACTGCTTGATAAGATTACTATCCTACAAATTAAAAAAGTAAAAATAAAAGACGAGAAAAAACTTTTCAATATTAATAAAGAATTAATATACCTAGAAGCAAAAGTTGGTAATCACGGAGCTGAAATAAAACATCTTGCAGATAATCTATATGAAATTAATTTGAAATTGTGGGACATAGAAAACTCTAAAAGGAAATGCGAAGCTGAAAATAATTTTGGTTATGATTTTATTGAACTTTCTAGAAATGTATATTTGTATAATGACAAACGTGCAGAATTAAAAAGAAAAATAAATGTTCTTACTTACTCAGATGTTATAGAAGAAAAGGAATATACAAACTACAAATGAAAAAACTTTTTATACACATTCCAAAAAACGGCGGAGTAACAATCAGAGAAAGTGAGATTTTTCAAGATAAAATCTTACCAGTCAATAAGAAATGGATCACAGATTTCAAAGGTTTCAAACAAACTATGGAAAGCTATGGCGAGAGAGATACAAAGGGCGTTGAACATGCTAGATGGATAGATGTGAATCCTAATATTACAATGCAACACAAGGCTTTTGCTATTATACGCAATCCGTGGAGCAAAGTTGTAAGTAGATATCTTTTCGCCAAACAAGCTATAGATAGAGGACTTGTAAAACCAGAATATGCAAATGTAAAATCCTTAGATCATTTTATAGAAGAACGTCATCAATGGGGCAATAAGCCTTTGACTTGGTATAGGGCTATACGAGGTTGGTGGCCACAAAAACATCATGTAAAAGATCACAACAACAATGTTGTATGTGATATATTAAGATTAGAACACTTGAACGAAGAAGCACCAAAGTACTTACAAATATCAACAATGCCGCGAGCAAGAAATGTTACAAGTATCAAAGTCAATTATAGAGAATTGTACAACAGCAAAACAATACAAGAAATAGCCGACTGGTATAAGGAAGATATCGACTATTGGAATTTTGATTTTGATACTTCTGCAAGGAAAAATTACACATGCAACTAGCAATTTGTTTTACCGGAGTGAACGACAAAAATTCTCCTGTAATAGAACAATTACAGCGTAAGTTGCCTGAAGCAAATTTATATTTCCATTCATTTACAAATAAAACAAATCTTATTCCTGCTAATTTTCATGAGAGATTATATACTATGCATTATCCAAAATGGCATTACCATCCTATGCAGGCAAAAGCTATTGCTAAACATGGCAAGTTCGCAAAATATGTTGACAAAAAATTAATGTGGGACGAATTATATTTTGGTATAGTGCCTATGATACAATATTCTGATCTGCTTAAAAAGATACCAATTAGGTTTGATTTAATTATGAGATTAGATTACAATACTCAAATAGACAGGCAAGTAGATTTAAATCATTGGCTAAGAAAAGCATATGAAAAAGGACCTGTTGGATTTATGACAAGAGAAAATAGAGGACCAGAGTTCGGCAGTGGCAAAATTGTAGAAGTTCCAGCCAACAGTGACAATAAAGAAGATGATTGGTTTGGCTTCCTGCCAAGTTCTGTAATAATACATCATAGAAAACATTTTGATCATGCATTGGTTAGAAAACTTGTAAACAATCATGCCTTACTACCTGCCCAATGGGGTTGGTATCAGTTGTTAAGTGAACCTTATGGTGACATTCACAGTAGTGTGCATGGCTTTGCTCAAGACATTAAATAACATGAAGGAAAAAATGTTATGATGTTTGGCAACAATCCAGGAACAGACGAAACTTGGAAACGTATACCCGAATATAGCGTTGGTGCAGAACTAGGTGTCTGGAAAGGTGACAGTTCTCTCAAGTTTCTAAAACGTGCCACACATATTCATTTAGTCGATGCATGGGCACCAGAAGTTTTTGAAGAATCAAATGAATTTGGTGGCTACCAGGCATATTTAGATAGATATTCAAAACTTACAGGCGAAGCAACTACAGAAGGCTTCAAAAAATACTATGATAAAATCTATGAAGGTGTAAAGACAAGGTTTTATGGAAGGCCTGTTACTATTCATAGAATGCCAACATCAGAATGGTTTAACACATTTACTGGACAACTTGACTGGATCTATGTTGATGCAAGTCATTCCTACAACGGCTGTCTTCATGATTTAACAAATGCAGTTAAATTTATCAAACCAGGAGGAAAACTTTTGGGAGATGATTATGGTCCGAAAAAACAAGGAGTAAAAGATGCTGTTGACCAATTTATTAAAAACACTGGATATACTTTAAATAATTTTCATACAGATCAGTTTGAGGTACAACTATGAACATGATAGAACTTTTTAAAAAACATAGTTGTGAAAAAATTTGGCACAACTACAGTGAACTGTATGAAGCTGACTTCGAACACCTACGTAAGAAAAATATTAATATTTTAGAAGTCGGAACATTTAGGGGCGAAAGTATAAATGTATGGTTAGACTATTTTATAAATGCAGACATTTATACTATTGATACATTCGAAAGAGTACATCCTACTGCTCTTCCTATGTTGAATAATATTAGAGTAAAATACGCAGTACTAGATAGTACTTCTAAGGAGTGCTATGATTATTTCAAAAAATTAAATGTAAAATTTGATTTTATTATTGATGACGGGTTGCATACTCCGGATGGACAGCGTAAAACATTTGAAAACCTAATAGAATTTACAGACACATATTACATAGAAGATGTATGGAATTTAGATAAGGTAAGCATGAACCATCCGTGGATTAAAAGTCATGCACAAGATTTCACACATGAAAAATGGAGCCAGCTGTTAGAATCAATAGGAAAATATAAAGTGACACATCACGATTGGCGTAGTAAAAAGAAACAAGACAGTTATATTTTAAAAATAGAAAAATAAATGGACGCATTTGTAATTTACATACAAGGACATGAGGACAGTGAAATGTTTTCTGATCGTTGTGTGCAAAGTATAATAGATACGAAATCTCATTTAGATGTGCAAAAATTTCCTGCAATAACTCCTGAAAACATGTGGCAAGTAAATTACACTTGGCCTTTAAGGAAAAAACAAAAGTGCCCTAAAACTGGATTAATACTTTCTGCTTACAAAACTTATGATAACAATAAACGTATAGCGGCGGCACAGAGTCATTACATGCTTTGGCGTAAATGTGTATCACTCAATCGTCCAATCTTAATCTTAGAACATGATGCTATTTTTACAAAACAATTTGATATGGGAATTTTGGAATGGTGGCCAGATGAAGGTGCTATAAGTATAAACAATCCAATAGGTGCTACGTTCTCGGCAAAAGAATATGACAAACAGTTACATAACGGAGTAAACGAGGTTCCTTGGCTTACTGGTAATGATGTGCCTCAAGGATTACCAGGACACAGTGCCTATGTTATATTTCCTAAAGCGGCACGTGAAGTAATGCAACTACAAGAAGACATAGGTTGGTGGCCAAATGATGCCATAATGTGCAAACAACTTTGTCCGTGGATCCGTTGTTACAAACCATACATAACAAAATGCCAAGGCATCAAATCAACAACCAGTAAATAACTGCGTACATAAATATCTACATGGAACGTATTGTTTTAGTCACGGGAGGATTTGATCCTCTTCATTCAGGTCATATAGATTTATTCAACGAAGCAAAAAAGCTAGGTGACAAATTAATAGTAGGCGTCAATACCGACGAATGGTTAACTAGGAAAAAGGGTCGACCATTTATGCCTTTTGCAGAAAGACATGCTATTGTTAGTAATCTAAAAATGGTGGACGATACTGTGTCGTGGGACGATTCAGATGGTTCTGCCTGTGGAGCAATTTTTAAATTACAATGTACACAAGCACATAATAAAAAAATTATTTTCGCCAATGGCGGAGATAGAGACAAAGACAATATTCCAGAATTAACTATGTATGGAGATAGTTCACAGGTTGAGTTTGCTTTTGGTGTCGGTGGAGATTTCAAAAAAAATTCATCAAGTTGGATACTTCAGGAATGGAAAGAACCTAAAACCGAAAGGGAATGGGGATATTATCGAGTGTTGCATGAATATGGTCCGCACGTGAAAGTAAAAGAACTTACAGTTGACCCTGGAAAGAAATTAAGTATGCAACGCCATGAACAAAGAGCAGAGCATTGGTTTGTATCAGAAGGAGTAGCATCAGTTTACGGATTAGATGTATCAACAGATATTACACTTAATACATATGAAAAACACAAGTCTTTACACATTCCAAGACGCCAATGGCACATGCTGGCAAATGAAACAGATAAGCCTTTGAAAGTTGTAGAAATACAATATGGTGAGAACTGTGTGGAGGAAGACATTGAAAGAAGATAAATTAAAAGTATTTGTTGGTTACGATACCAGAGAAGATGTAGCATGGCAGGTTTGTAAACACAGCCTTGAAGCAAGAAATAAAAATGTAGAAGTGATACCTTTGAAACTCACTGATTTAAGAGAACAAGGTTGGTATAAAAGAGACACAGACAAACTTGGTTCTACTGAATTTACCTTTAGTAGATTTTTAATTCCTGAACTTACTAACTTTAGCGGTTGGGCATTGTTTTGCGATTGTGATTTTATATTTTTAGAAGATGTTCAAAATCTATTTGATTTAGCTGACGACAAGTATGCAGTAATGTGTGCCCATCATGACCACACTCCGAAGCCAGGTACTAAAATGGACGGACAACAACAGACATTATATCCAAGAAAAAATTGGAGTTCAATGGTGTTATGGAACTGTGGGCATGAAAAGAACAAAGCAGTTACAACCGAACTTGTAAACAATCCAGACACTACAGGAAAATATCTACATAGATTTGCTTGGCTGGACGATTCAGAAGTTGGCGAAGTAAGCCATGAATGGAACTGGTTGGTAGATTGGTATACTGAACCTGAAGATGGAAAACCAAAAGCTATACACTATACAGAAGGCGGTCCTTGGTTTGAAAATTATAGATACTGCACGTATCATCAACTTTGGAAAAATGAATTACATAATATGATGCACGGAGCAAATAATAATGATGCCTAAGCAAATGTTGATGCTGGATGGAACTGATGAAATCCTAAAGCATTGGCAACACGGAACAAATGCACTTGTTATAGATAGAAAAGATATATCAAGTAAATTGCATGATTCTCCATGGCCAATTGAATATCCTATTACCTTCAGAAGCATGACCAAACGTAAAGAAATTTGGAAATGTTGGGAAACAGGAAGAACTTTTTATTACGTAGATAACGGATACATTGGTAACTTAATGAAAAGAAAAACTTGGTATAGGGTTGTAAAAAACAATATCCAACATACAAAGCCAAAGCCTAACATGCCTAGTGATAGATTTGATATTTTATGTAACTTGGCACCGTATATGACATATGGCGGATTTAAGGTGCCTGCTGGTAATAGATTAAAAAATGGACCCATACTACTTGTAACACCATCTGAAAAACCATGTCAATTTTATAAAGTTGATAGGGACAAATGGGTACAAGATACTATTCAAGAACTAAGAAAATATACCAAGAGAGAGATCATTGTAAGAGATAAAGGACTGAGACCAGACAGGATTAAGGATAAATCAGTCGCCGCTCAATGTTTCAAAGAAGATATATGGGCTTTGGTTACATACCAAAGCATGGCCGCATTAGAGGCAATGCACTATGGCATACCAGCATTCACAATGGCTCCTTCCTGTGTAGATACTGTTGCAAACAAAGACCTTTCAAGGATAGAAGATCCAACATATCCTTCAGCAGACGAATTTAAAAATTTATTACATTATCTTGCTTATTGTCAGTATACGATAAACGAATTTTCAAATGGTTATGCACTAAGATTGATAGAGGAGATGGAACTCTATGACTAATCAATTAAAAGTAAATGCTTATATGAAAGCTATTCCGCCTGGAAATAAAAATCCAGAAAAGCCTAAACTGTTAGAATACTTTATAGAAGGAGTTTCTAAGATAGGAGATAAGGGAACAATAATTAACACGTTTCATTATGAACCTGCTGACGTAGGATTATTGCAAGGATTTGTGCATCCTGGTAGTAAACATGTTCCGCATTTGAACTTAAGAAGACAAGTAATAGAAGGACAAAAAGCAATCAATCGTAGAACAATTATTGCAGATGCAAATTTATTTTTAGCATATGATCCTGGTAACAAGAATACATATCTACGATATAGTTATGATGGTATATTTCCTAACACAGGAGAGTATTGCGATTCAAAAATAAATGCAAACCGTTGGGCAGAGATGCGTGACAGACTAGGGTTACAAATCAAACCATGGAAAACAACTGGCGAATATATTCTAATCGCATGTCAAAGAGACAATGGTTGGAGCATGGATGGTATGGCTGTTATTAATTGGTTACACTTATTACTGCAAAACATTAGAAGATATTCAGATAGACCTATAATGGTTAGGTTTCATCCAGGTGATAAACACAATCATAAACATATGATGCAATTAAAAGCTATAGGACATAAGGTAAGATATTCTTCTCCTAGCGTAAGTTTATTAAAAGATATGCATGATGCTTGGTGTGTTATTAGCTATAACAGTAGTCCTGGTGTTGTATCAGCGGTAGAAGGAGTTCCTGTATTTGTTTTAGATCCAGCTAGAAGTCAAGCCGCAGAAGTAGCCAATACGGATATAAGAGAAATTGAAAATCCAAATAGAGATTTTGATAGAGAACAATGGTTAAGAAGATTAGCAATGAGTCATTGGAGATTAGATGAACTACGTAACGGCGACTGTTGGAAACATATGAGGGATTGGTCATGGGCAACATAGTAGTTTGCACAACGTTTCATAAACCAGGTATGGATTTATATGGGCAACGTTTCATAGAAAGTTTTGCAAAACAAGTTGATAAAAGAATTACTCTACTTGTATATGCTGAAGATTGTTCTCCTACAAATCCTGATCCAAATCAAATTACTATTTTAGATGCAAAACAAAACTTACCAAAGCTAAATGCGTTTAAAGAAAGATGGGCAAATGATCCAAGAGCAAACGGAATCCCACCAGATGAAATAAAAGCAAGACGTCCACGAGACTGGCATAAAAAATTTAAGTGGGACGCAATACGTTTTGCAAATAAAGTATATGCAGTGTTCGACGCTTGTCAAAGAAGCACAGACTGGTGTGTATGGATGGATGCAGATACGTTTGTACATAGTCCGTGGTCATACGAACAATTTTTATCTTTGCTACCTTCAGACAAATGGTTAACCTATGTAGGTAGAGGTAAAGGATCACAAACATGGCCAGAGTGCGGATTTTATGGTTTGAATTTGAAAGATACGATCTGTCAGGACTTTCTCAAAGAATTTGAACGTGTATATCAAGATCCAGAAAATGGTATATTCAAATTAGAAGAATGGCACGACTCGTTCGTGTTTGGAAACATTTTAAATGCTATGAAAGATTACTATCCAGAAGTTTTAGATTACAGTGCAGAAATGTATATAAGAACAGCAAAGACAGGCGGAGGCGGTCACCCATTAATTAATTCTGTACTAGGCACATGGATTGATCATATGAAAGGTGACAGAAAAAATACAAAGAAGAGCTTGTCAAAAGATCTAATGGTGAATAGGACAGAAGCATACTGGAATGAAATTTAGTTTATGGACAGATAACGGTGCACTTAATTCTAAACCTATTTTTGATGCCTTTGGTTGTAGCGTTTTGGATAACGGTCATACTCTTGCTTTCAATGATTTGGATAGTGATGTCGATGTTATTTGGAGTGTTTTGTGGTATGGTCGTATGGCTAGAAACAAAGCTATATGGGAAAGAGCAAAAGCCGAAGGACGACCAGTAATTGTATTAGAGGTAGGAGGCTTAAAGAGAGGCCTCACTTGGAAAGTTGGACTTGACGGTATCAACAGAGAAGCTAATTTTGGACCTAAGGGTAATGATGATTCTCGTGCCAAGAAACTTGGTTTGACACTTACTCCTTGGAAATACAATAACGAACAAGGTGATATAATTATTGCATGTCAACACAATAAAAGTCACCAATGGCGCAATCAAAAGACTGTACAAAGTTGGGTGTTTGATTGTATAGAATTAATACGTCAATACACAAACAGAAAAATTGTTGTACGTCCGCATCCAAGGTGTCCTATTCCCTCAATAGAAATAGAATTTCCAAACGTAATTATACAAACCCCTAAACACTTAGAAGGAACTTATGACGACTTTGACTTTGATTGCTCTGATGCTTACGCTGTTGTAAACTGGTCTAGTAATCCTGCAACACAGGCTGTCATGCAAGGTATTCCGGTATTTGTTGGACCTGACAGTCTAGCTTATGATGTAGGAACTACAAATCTTGCACGAATTAACACACCGGTCATGCCTGATAGAACACAATGGTTAAATGACATTGCTTACACAGAATGGACTATTGAAGAAATATCTCAAGGATTACCTATAAAACGCTTGACATCTTTACTATAATATAGTATAATGAATGTATGAAAGTAGAGAAACACCCATCCACATGCGAGGATCTTCTATCCTTACTTACAGGAATAAGCATTCCAAAACCCATTTATGCAAAAGAAATGGATCATGGTTACAAAATGTTTAGTGAAGATGTAAAAATTTTAAAAAGCATTGCCAAACAATTATCCAAAAATATTGCAATGACTGATAGACAGTATGCATTAGTCAAACGCAAGATTGAAACATATAGAGATCAATTTTTAAAAAATGATATTGACATTGATTTGTATATGCATGAATTAATGTTTCCTCTTAGAACAATAGATCGATCCCATTGGATAAAAATTATGACATACGCCGGTGAAGATATGTTAGCTATTAGATTTCCTTTTAGCAAGAAAATTATTGCTAGGTTAGAAGAAATAAGATGTCTTGACCTGCATACCAATCATGCTAAATTATTTGAAGATAACACACACTTCTTTTACATCACTCCCAAAAACTTATTTGGACTTGTAAACATTGCTAAAAGATTTGAAAGTAAATTTTTCATACAACCTGATATTCTACAAACGTATGATAAATTACAAGAATATGATAATGACAGAATTAAATATGTACCAGGTGTATATAATTATGAAATAAAAAATCTGCCAGAACAAGCAATTACAGATTTGGAACAGGCAATAGGAAATCCAAAAGATAATCTTGCATTATATTATGATAGACGTTTACTATATGGTTTGAGTCACTTTGAAAATACTGAGGTGGACAAATCATTGTTTTATTTGAGTCCTTTGGCAAATGCTATTGTAAAAAGAAAAGATGCAACAATGCTTATTCCTGCAAAAAAATTTACAATAAACAGCATTCTAGATGCCTTAATAGAGCTAAAAAGATTTCCTTTATTAGTTGTGCTGGATAACAAAAAAGCATTAGACGGACTAGTGTCTATTCATAATGCAACAACTAATTTTACCAAAACAGAAGACATCAGTGTTTTATTTAGGTTAGATGGCGAAAAAAATGAATTCAATCAATATGTTAAGGACAAAAAGATTAACAATATGGTTGCAAAAAACACAAAGATAGTGTATATTAATAATACAAAACTGCCAAAGCCGTTGTTGCAATCAGGATGGATTCCTAGTTGTACTTTAAGCTATGGTGGTAAAAGTTTGAGCTTTAATAATGTTACTTCATATGTTCAACAGTTTGATTTACAGATTGTGTATGAAGATGCAAGTTCAAATACATATTGGAATAGAACAGAAAGAAAATTAATTCATGGCTTCGTGTAAATTGATAATTGAAGATGAAGTTAATATAAAACTAGAAGGATTGCCAGTCGATGTACGCAGGAAGCTCTCTAACTCTCTTAAGTTTGAAGTGCCATATGCTAGATACATGCCTCAATATAAGTTGGGTAGATGGGATGGCAAGGTTGGATTTTTTGGCCTTGGCGGCTCTGGCTATGTCAATCACCTTGATACCATTACTGATGTACTACATAAACAAGGAATAGAGATAGCAGAAATAATTGACAGAAGAGAAGTTCTTAATTTAAATTTTGATGATATACAAGACGATTTCTGGGGTAACAAAACCTGGCCAAAAGGTCATCCTGCCGAAGGCGAACTTATAAGACTACGGGATTATCAAGTTGAGGTTATAAACAACTTCTTGCAGAATCCTCAAGCACTACAAGAAGTGGCTACAGGCGCTGGAAAGACTATTATAACTGCTACACTATCAAAGCTCACAGAATCATATGGGCGTAGCCTAGTAATTGTTCCTAACAAAAGTTTGGTAACACAGACTGAGGACGATTATATAAATTGTGGACTTGACGTTGGCGTATACTTTGGCGACAGAAAAGAGCTAGGCAAGACTCATACAATATGCACTTGGCAAAGTCTTAACATACTTGACAAAAGAAGTAAGTATGGCGAAGACGTATTGAGTCTTGCTGAATTCTTAGAAGGTGTATCTACTGTTATAGTAGATGAAGTACATCAAGCAAAGGCTGAAGTTTTAAAAAAATTATTAACACATAATCTAAAAAATGCTCCTATACGTTGGGGGTTGACTGGAACTATTCCAAAAGAAAAATTTGAATTTGAAGCCATACATGCAAGTATAGGTCCAGTGATAGGACAGATTAGTGCAAAAGAATTACAAGATAAAGGTGTGTTAAGTGCATGTCACGTGAACATTGTTCAGCTAATAGATACACCTGTGCATTCTAATTATCAAGAAGAATTAAAATATCTTGTTACTAACGATCAAAGAGTAGACTACTTAGGCAAATTAATTAATAAAATAAAAGAATCAGGCAACACATTAATACTTGTGGATAGGATAAGTGCAGGAGAAAAACTTACTGCATTGATACCAGACAGCGTCTTTGTAAAAGGAGACGTGAAACTTAAAGATAGAAAAGAAGCGTATGATGAAATTAATGAAGGCACTAATCATGTTGTTGTTGCAACATATGGTGTGGCCGCCGTTGGTATTAACATTCCTCGTATTTTTAATCTTGTTCTCATTGAACCTGGAAAGAGCTTTGTGAGAGTTATTCAAAGTATAGGCAGAGGCGTAAGAAAGGCAAAGGATAAAGACTTCGTGCAAATATGGGATCTTACATCAACATGCAAGTTTGCGAAGCGCCACCTTACACAACGTAAGAAATTTTATAAGGAGGCTCAATACCCATTTACTATTGAAAAAATTGAATGGAACTAAAATGAAAATATTGACCTTAGATAACATGGGTTTGGATCTTAATACTTTGCCTGATCAAATAGAAGAAGATATAAGATTTAGTGTGCTAGATAACTCTGACTCTTCAAATCCTGATTTCTTTTTCATTCCATTAATATTTCTAGAATCTTTTAGCTCTCCGAGTGTGGTTTTAGATATAGGTGGATATGAAATACAAATGCCAATAGATTGGCACATAGCTGTCGGTTGTAGTGATAGCGGAAATGATATAGAAGTATTACCCTTGACAAGTATTGGGGACAGAGGATTTGAAGCATTTTTATTCAATCCACTTACCAGTTTCAAACCAGACTTTACACATGTTAAGGTAATTAATTATTATAATGATGTGAAATGGTACTTTCCTAAAGTTAGAAACGGACACTTGTTAAGTATACCTGTTGAAAATAAAAAGGAACCACTTTGTGCATATTTCATAAAGGATGTCACAAGACAGACTGAAGTTATAAAGTACGGAGAATTATTTTAATGAAAGCTGGAAAAATTTGGGGACAAACAGAACTAATACATGCTAACGGCGTATTAGAATTCCACAGAATAGAATTTAAAAAAGGTTATAAGTGTTCTGAACACGAACACAAATTTAAATGGAACGGATTTTTTGTTGAGTCTGGAAAGATGATAGTTCGTGTTTGGCAAGAAGATCAAGAAGGTTTGGTTGATGAAACTATTCTAAAGGCTGGTGACTTTACACAAGTCAAACCAGGCAAAGTGCATCAGTTTGAAGGACTTGAAGATGGAGTTGCATTTGAACTGTATTGGGCCGAATTTGCTCACGATGATATTGTAAGACGTACCGTAGGAACAAAGGTTAAAAATGGATGAACACAAAGTCTGGTGTAAAACAAGGACTTATACCAGGGGAAGCCCTAATATACGAAAGAGCTAATGGTGTGCTCTATGCCCGTTATAGAGATCCTCCGCACAACATGATTGAACGTTGGGTAGTAGGTGGAGAACCAAAAGCAGTTGCTCAAGCAATGGGTATTATTGACTATGATGAATGGAAAGACATAATGTTGAAAGCAGAGTCAAACGTTACGTTAAAAAAACTAATTAAAAAATTAAGACAAACTTATTATCTAATTAAGGAACCAAATGAGTGAACATACAAATTACTGTACAATGAAGGGCTTAGGTTGGGCTTTTCTAATTATTACTTTTTTTATTGTAGGTGTGCCGGTACTACTGGTAGACAATGCAAAATACTGTAGGCAAAGTATTATTCCTTGCTATCCATGGACGGTACCAGAGTGAGTGATTATCCCGAAACAATAATTTATGTTGATGGGCCTGGAGTATCATGTATGGGAGAAGCAATGGATCATCCGAAGGTATATTACGCAGTACCGGAGGAAGGTTATGTTAAATGCAATTATTGTGATATAAAATTTATGCGTAAGAAGGAAGACGACGATGGCAATAGGAGTAACTCTTGAACTACGCAACTTTACAGGCAAAGTTGGAAGATGTGAAAAGGATCACGTAGTAGAAATATTGTCAAATGGCTTTGGCTTTTGTGCCGAATGTGCTGACGAAATAGATGGATACCACACTTTGTATGTTGCTCCTCCAGGATTTCAAACACCAGGTTCAGGAGATTATGAAGTATGATAGAACAGAAATTTACACACAAGGTAGATCCAAGATCAATACATGCAGATCAACGTAAAAGAGATACAAGACGTGATGCTTGGGATCGTGATTACATGCCTGCTGATTGGGTAAAGCCTGAACAACAAACTGATAAAAGAATTGAAAATGCAAAACCAGTTTTTCTTTTTGCATTTTTTTATATTTGTATTTTAATAATGATTGATGCACAAGGATGAAAAAATGAAAATTATCGCAGGCCCATGCCAACATGAAAGCGTATTAGAATCTTGGGAAATAGCATCTCATTGTCGTAGGATCTGTAAGGAGTTAGGATTTGATTATTATTTTAAAGCAAGTTTTGACAAAGCTAACAGAAGCAGTAACACTGGAATAAGAGGTGTAGGGTTCGATAAGACATTAAAAGATTTTAGACTTATCAAAGAAAAACATGGTAACGAATTAAAAATACTTACAGATGTTCATACAGTAGAACAAATTGAAACTATCAGTAACAATCATAATGATATAATAGATGTTTTACAGATACCTGCTTTTTTATGTAGGCAAACAGATCTGTTACAGGCGGCATGTGCTACAGATAAAATAGTCAACATAAAGAAAGGACAATTCCTTGCACCGTGGGATATGAAAGGTATATTAACTAAGACAGAAGGTGCTAAAGAAGTTTGGATTACTGAAAGGGGAACTAGTTTTGGATATAATACATTGGTTGTCGACTTTACCGGTCTTGACTATATGCTTAACAATTACGATAATGATATTGTATTTGATGTTACACACTCGGTTCAAAAACCAGGTGGTTTGGGTGGATCATCTGGCGGCAACAGAGACTATGTTCCCGGACTTGCTAGAGCAGGATCGGCATTAGGCATCAAAAGTTTTTTCCTTGAAGTTCATAGAGACCCAGATAATGCACCAAGTGACGGACCTAACATGTTACATATAAAAGATTTTGAAAGGACTATAAATGAAATCAACAGCTATTCTTATACCGGCTAGATTACAAAGCACAAGATATCCAGACAAAATGCTTACACTACTTGACGGCAAACCTTTGATACAAAGAGTGTTTGACGCCTGTAGGGAAACTGATTTTGATGTTTATGTTGTAACCGATAGTAAACGGATAGCCAGTCTTGTTACTAATCATGTAATGACTGGAGATGCAAGTAATGGAACTGAAAGATGTGCCATAGCGGCACGTGATTTGAATTACGATTATTATATTAACGTGCAAGGGGATATGCCAGATGTAACTCCTACAATGATACATGCAGTAGCAGATTATCTCAAATATTATCCAGTGACTACATTGTTTACTGATATGACAAAAGAAGAGCAGAACAAACCAAGTTCTGTAAAAATGGTACGTTCCGGAGATACTGCACTTTGGTTCGGTAGAGGGATGACAGGTTATGGTGATTGGCATTTAGGAATATATGGTTATAGGGAAGATGCTTTGGCATTGTATCCTTCGCTGGAAGTAACATTAGAAGAACGGGTAGAACAATTAGAACAACTACGTTGGTTAAAGGCAGGTTGGACCGTAGGTTGTACTAGAGTAGATTTTAGCGGAGTAGAAATTAATACGCAAGAAGATATCTACTTATGGAATTATAAAAATGAGCGAACGCAAAATAAATCAGTGGGCATTTCCTAAAATAAAGCAATTTAGAACTTATATAGATGTAGGTGCTCATAATGGTGATACTTCTATTCCTTTTGTATCAAAATTCAAAAGGGTATATGCATTCGAACCAAATCCCGAAACACATATTTTGATACCAGAATCAATTAAAACATATCCCTATGCTTTAGGTGATAAGGAAATTGAAACTGTATTGATTATACCTAATAATGGTAAAAATGATGACAGACATGGTAGCACAGTAAGGCATACATCTGGTATAAGACAATTCAGTGTTACTCAAAAAACTTTAGACAGTTTTGAATTTAAGGAAGTTGATTTTATTAAAATTGACGTAGAAGGTGCTGAAATGAACGTTTTGAATGGTGCAGTAAATACTATTTTAAATTGGAAACCTGTTGTTATGTTTGAAAATAAATTGGGCAAAAATGATTTAGTGGTTGACTTTTTTAGAGGATTAAGTTATAATGTTAAGAAATATAAAAGTGATTGGATAGCATGGTATGAATAAATTGCCTTTGAAAGATGTACTTGCGGCTATTGATATGGGTGCAAAAGAGATATGGGACGAGCTGTCTAATGATGAAAAGAAACAAGTAAGTTTCTATTTGTTGAATAGATATGTAAGTTCACAAAAAGGATCAAGGGACAGCCAAGAACTTGCAGTGTTCAAGACAAATGAATATTACAACAAAAACTTCTTCAATATACAGAAGCACAAAAAATTATTATGGCAACTATTGTGCATTGCAGGTAACACAAAAAATATTCAGTATCATGAATGGATTGGATACAAACATAAGAAAGGTGATAATTCTAAAGCAGTAAAGTTTCTACAAAAAATTTATGAAAATAAAAAACAAGACGAAATTGACATGATGGCAAAACTAGCAACCAAAAAAGAACTTATGGCATTAGCAAAAGATTTTGGAATAGATGAGGTAAAACTTTGAAAAGACTTTTTGCATTTGGTTGTAGTTATACCAAGTATTTTTATCCTACTTGGGCAGATATTCTAATTGCAAATTTTGATCATGGTTGGAACTGTGGACACATTGGTAGTAGTAATCAATTGATTGCAAACCGTATATGGGAAACATTTATCAAAACCGATTTGACAGAAGATGATATCATTGTAATCAATTGGACAAATTATTTTAGAGAAGATAGATATCATACAAAAACCGGATGGCATACACCTGGAAATGTTTTTAATAATTTAAGTCAAAAATCTTTTACACTCAATAACTACAATTACAACACAGATGTTGATTGGGCAGACTTAGAACATTTTTTATATAGAGATTGCAATATAATAACAAGCACACTTCAAGGACTAGAACACACAAAAGCAAAAGTAATAAGTACATGTATCAACAATCCATATACAGATACATTATTATTAGAACAAGAAAAACTTAGAAATCTAATGAAGTCATATAAAAAATATTTAACACCACAAGTAAAAACAATTTCAGAACATTGTTACTATCCAGGTATCGAACAAGACAAAACAAGATTACAATATAATAATAACGGAAATTGGATTATAGAAGATCATCCGTTACCTAAAGAGCATTTGTCATATGCAACAGAAGTGCTTGGTCCTGAACTTAAGATTAATATATCACATAATACTTCTGACTGGATATATGAAGCAGATAAAAAATTAAGAAGTACGGAGAACTTACAATATGATTCAGTATTTGATGGATCGACAAGTAAAACCAAATGGATCATTTAAACAAATGGAAATGAACAAGCCTTATAAATGTAACTACTGCGGAGCTTCCTTTACAAGAGAGAAGACACTTGCGGTTCACATGTGTGAAAAGAAACGTAGACATTTACAAAAAGGTGAGAAACATGTTCAACTAGGTTATTATGCTTTTACAAGATTCTACAAATTAAGTGCAGGCACAAAGACAGATAAGACATATGAAGAATTTTGTGATAGCCCATATTACAATGCATTTGTAAAATTTGGTAGTTGGCTTAACAATGTAAATCCTTTGTATATGGAAAAGTATATTGATTGGGTTGTAACAAGTGGTAAGAAACTAGATCATTGGTGTCGTGACGAGCTGTATGAAATATACGTAAACGAACTTGTGCTGAAAGAAAGCATGGAAACAGCAGTTGAAAGAACTATTGATACTATGATGTCTTGGGGAGAAGAAAAAGAAGCACCATGGAATGATTACTTTAGACATGCAACACTCAACCGTGTCACAAGAGATATCAAGGATGGAAAAATAAGTCCTTGGCTTATGTTAAATTGTCCAAGTGGTAAAAACATGCTAGGACAATTCAATGATGAACAGTTGGAATTTGTATACAGTGTATTAGATCCAAAGCACTGGGCAATGAAGTTTAAGAAAAAACCAGCTGACGTTGAAGTGGTAAAAGAAGTTGCAAAGGAATCAAAACTATGATGAAAACACATTTATTAGGCAATCAACATCAGTGGATAATTGAAACTCATTACGAAGACAAAGAAGAGTTTGATTTTCACTGGGATAAGAAAGTGTTTCCTGCAGAAACTAGAACAGACGTGAGCGATCAAACAACTACGTATAGAGGATCCCAATGGAACATACATCCTGATGCATACGTTAATGAATGGAAATTCAAACCATTTCTCCAGGAGAAGATCGATGAGGTAGGCTTAAATATAGAGCTTACTGAACTTTGTGCAGTATGGACAGTTGAATACAGAAAGGGCGGTTGGCAAAAGGCTCATAGGCATAGTGATCCAAATGTACAGAAGTTAAGTGCAGTTGTATATCTTACTGACGCTGATCCAGACCAAAGTGCATTTCACGGAGCAACTTTTGCCTTTTTATATGATGGCAATGGTAACACACACGACCTATGTTACAAGCCAAGTAGAGGTGATGTGCTAATGTTTAAGAGCACTGTTTTACACGGAGCATATCCGGTAAGAGAACACAAAAGAGTATTCGTTGTTGATTACTTTTTTAAGGATAAGAAATGATAAAAATTGTAACAAATTTTGTAAAAGAAAGTTATCAAAACAGCAAGGTAGCTTTCTTTTGTGAAATGGCAGAAGCTACATTGTTAATCAGTGCAAGTGCAATACTTACTTACACTGTTTTGAACCCTGCAACAAAAATTTTTATACCATTGTACTTGGCAGGTAGTATACTAGGTATAATTAGTGCTGTTATAAGAAGAGCGGCATTTGTCATAGTATTGTGTAGTTGGTTTACTATTATGAATGTAATTGCATTATGGAGACTATTTTTATGAAACTAGAACTAATCAAAGCACCAAACGATTGGTTAACGAAAAAAATGGAACCGATTGATTTTGATAATCCACCTTACGATCTAAAAGAATTAAAAACAGAAATGTTTAGAATAATGAGAGCCAATCTTGGAATTGGGCTATCTACTAATCAAGTAGGGGTTGACGGAAGAGTATTTGTGTTTTACAATAATAATTCAAACAATCATATGGAAAGAGATATGATGTGCATCAATCCAGAAATAGTTGAAGATAAGGGTGAACCAGTAAGTATGTATGAGGGTTGCCTAAGTTTTCCAGGAGTTAATATTCCTGTTACAAGAACAAACAAGATAAGATTAAAATGGACAACAGTCAGTGGTAAGGTAATTGAAGAAGACTTCTTTGGTTACGATGCCAGATGCATTTTACATGAGATTGATCATCTTGACGGTATAACATTTGATCAACATGTTGCTCCAATGGTATGGAAAGAAGCAGTAGAAAAAGCTGAGAAGGAAGCTGATGCCTGATATCGATATTGACTTCGCTGATAGAAATGAAATACTTGGTAGATTAAAACACCGTATTGCAAAACTTGATACAGGAAAGAAACACAATACTGGTGTGTATGTAACTGAGATACCACACAATCCTGTTGATATGTTATCAACAATTGATTATGACACAGCAGAAGACAGAGGATATTTCAAATTAGATTTTCTTAACGTTAGCATTTATGAAAAGGTGAAGGACGAAGATCATTTAAAAGAACTAATGAACAAGGAGCCTACATGGGAACTGTTAGAAGAAAAAGACTTTTGCGATCTCGTTTTTCATGTATCAGGACATCACAGCCTATTAAAAAAGTTAAAGCCAAGAAACATCGAACAATTGGCGGCCGTATTAGCAATCATAAGACCAGCAAAGAGGCATCTCCAAGATTCAAACTGGAGTACAATAGCTAATGAAGTTTGGCAAAAACCTAAAGACGGTGATTACTATTTTAAGAAAGCACATGCAGTTGCATACGCACATGCGATTGTAGTTCATATGAATTTAATTTGCGAGGAACTAAATGCAGTGGGAGATGAACGATTACAGAAACAAGGATCCTAAGGACGACGTCACTTGGTTAGAGTGGCAAGTGCCCAATGAGATTGCTTGGGAATACGTGTTCAAAATTTTATTTTGGACTATAATATTACCTATCGTTTTATTCAATGCGTTGTTGGCTCCAATTACTTTTGCATTGGCAATTTTGGTAATTGATTATACTTCTTTTATCAAATGGAAAAATACTTAACTACGTGCAGGCTTTTTAAGAAGTTGTACTGATTTTCTTTTTACTCTCTTTATAGATAGCTTGTTAAGATTGACAGTAGGGCCAAAGCTAACTTTGACGTCCTTGCTATTCATAGTCATAAGCACATATTTAAATCTCATCATGTCCTTCTGCAAGAATATATTAATAGGAATCATCCTATTAGATTCCCACCACCATACTTCACCTAGCTCAATAAATCTGGCTCTTTCAGCTTCTGTTTGTAGATGCGTAAAAACGTACATGCTTGTTATAAAGGCATCTTGATTATTGATAATGCCAACATACTCGCTACCGCCGTATGTAACGACGCTTAGAAAGGGGAATTTTTCTTCTATATCTTTTCTCAACATGTTCTAATAAATACTTATACAAAAGGATATTGCTATGCAACTTGTACCTAGATATTTAGTCACTAACAGAACTGTAGTCGTCTCAGATGACACAGGTAACATAACGGAGTATAATAAAGTGTATCAGAGAAATATAAAAATAGCAAAGGGTATTGATAATATCATACGCTTTGAAATTAAAAATCACGACCATAAACCGGTGTCTATTCTAAACACATACACACCATACGTAGAAGTATTTACAGAAGATAATATATTGCTTAAGAAATACATAGGCACTATTAAAGAAACATCAACACCGTCATTCAAAGGACAGTTTGAAATAAACGTCACAAGCAGTGATACACTCAACTTGGACGGCCAATATCTATCCTATACTGTATATCTCCGTAACACAAGCCAGGCTGATACCTTAACATATTCTGATACACAATTTGGTGTGCCCGGTACAATGGAGTTGACTAGTGAAGCTTTTCCTGGTGCAATAGACTCCAAAGAAATTAAGACTTTTGTCAATAGTATAAGTTCGGTTGTAAATGCACAACCAGATATTAACAGCAATAATGCCCTACACACAGCGGCCATTTATTCTACGGGCTTTGCAGGTACAGTAAAAGTGCAAGGCACATTGGATGATAGCACAACCAATTCTTGGTTTGACATAGCAACCGTTACATTTAGCGGATCTGAAACACAACCAAAACCTAGCAACTTTAATGGTGTGTTCAATTATATAAGATTCAAAGTTGCAAATGATACTGGCAATTCTGGAACAATTGATAAGATTTTAGTCAGAAACTAGTTGACAACCAATACATTTGATACTATAATAATAGTATGAATGTAGTATACGAAACACTGATATCTCACCTGCCTGCGAAACGTAAAACCACTCCAAGTGGTTGGCTCAGTTTTAATGCTCCTTGTTGCGTTCATAATGGCACAGGAGCAGATACAAGACAGCGTGGAGGTATTATCAACAACGAACAAGATGGTACAAGTTATCACTGTTTCAACTGTGGATACAAGGCGAGTTGGAAGCCAGGCAGACGTATAACATACAAAATGAAACGTTTGATGCAATGGCTTAATGTTTCTGATGATATCATAAACAAAATAAGTCTAGCTGTTTTAGATACACAGTTGATTGAACTACAAGAAGAAATATCCTTACCCAAATTTGAAATAAAACATTTGCCAGAAGGTGCAAAGCCCTTGCAAGAGTGGGCAGACTATTGTTCAATGGAGTCAACTGGTGTTGATGAAAATTTAATGAAAGTGTTTGAATATTTGAAGTCAAGACAATTATACTTTGATGACTATGACTTTCATTGGTCTCCTTTGGCTGGGTTCAAGGACAGATTGATTGTGCCGTTTTATCATAATAAACAAGTTGTTGGATATACAGCAAGAAAAGTCAAAGATGGTAATCCTAAGTATATTAGTGAACAACAACCTGGATATGTGTTTAACCTTGATAATCAAAAATACGGTAGAGTTTATACTGTTGTTGTAGAAGGACCATTTGATGCTATTGCTGTAGAAGGTGTTGCTTTGTTAGGTAATGAAATCAAAGAGCAACAGGCAAAGCTCATCAATAGTTTAAATACAAAAGTTATAGTTGTACCTGATAGGGACGATGCAGGTAAGAATATAGTAAAACAAGCTATGGCAAATGGGTGGGGTGTAAGTATGCCACCATGGGATATGGATATAAAAGATGTCAATGAAGCAGTTCAAAAGTATGGTAAGATTTATACACTTCATACAATCGTTGGCTACGCAGAATTTAATAATCTTAAAATACAACTAGGAGCAAAGAAATGGTTTGGCTAAAGGACTTATGGGATAATATGACTTTTCCAATTCGTTATTGGATAGATCATATTAAGGAAAAGAAACAGGAAAAAGAAAGAATAAAAAAAATAAAGGAACTGCAAAAAAGAGATCCTTTCATTTACAAATAGGAGAGAAGATATGTCAGAATTTACAAGAGGCATAATTAATGTACTAAAAGAAAAAGTAGATCAAAGCATATATCTTGCTTTAATATTTTTTATAGGACATGTTATAATTGCAATGTCTGTAGTAAGTATTATCACTGGAGCAAGTATATGGGAAGCAGGTGCAGTCGCACTTGTTGAACCTGCTGTTAACTCAATATGGTTTTACGTTCTACACAAACTGTGGACCAAGTATAGTAAATGATTACTTGGGGCATGGTAGGCAATAGTCACGATGCCAGCATGGCTGTATTTGTAGACGATAAGCCAGTTCATGCTTGTATGGCAAAGGACTTTGATGTTGCCAAGACAAAGGACAGTCATCCAGACTTTCATTGGACTATGATAGAATCAGCCAATCAGGAATATGGCCGACCAGATAAAATTGTTTGGTATGAAAAACCTTTTTGGAAAACAACCAGACAGTGGTGGGCTGGACAAGGTTGGCTTTCAGAAGAAAACAATATTAGAAAGTATCTTAACAACTGGGGTATCACTGCTCCTATAAAATATGCATGGCATCATCATGCTCATGCGGCTTATGGTTATTACACAAGCGGATTTAAAAATGCTACGATACTTTGTATGGACAGTATAGGAGAATGGGAATGCCTTACAATATGGAAAGGAGATGGCAATAAACTGAAAAAAGTTTTTTCACAGAAGTATCCTCATAGTGTTGGCTTATATTACAGTGCCATGACACAGAGGTGTGGATTGGAACCTAACAAAGAAGAGTATGCTATTACAAATTTAGGAAAAGGTGCAAAAGGATCTTATGTGGACCTATTACAAAAAACAGTTGTTGCAGACGAGTTGGACGGTCGCATGCCTGGCGTACATTTTAAGTTCAACATGCATAGAGGAGGCAAACATATATTACCTTCATTAGATGATCCAATTGAAATGGCTTATGCAACACAAAAAGTCTATGAAAGAATTTTAAAATCCAATTCAGATTGGTGCAAGAAAAGACTTCCAAGTAAAAACTTAATCATTACTGGAGGTTGTGCATTGAACAGACAAGCAAATGATTTTATCAAAGCAGATTGGAAAAATTTATACGTTCCAAAAAATCCTGGTGATCCTGGATCATGTATTGGTGCTGTTGCTACAACAATTAAAAAACAACTTGACTATTCTGAAGATATATGGTATAATACAAAATGATGTTAGCAGAAGTAAACAAAAAATTAAACAGAGACTATCCAAAACTATTACATGCTGTAAGGTTCGGTTCAGATCTGCCAGAAGACACTAAGAAGGCCGCGGTATATAAGTTTATGGAAACATTAGAAGAATTAGTAAAGGCATTAGATGAAGCAAAACGTTGATTATGGATATGATATACAAAAGGTATATCTAGAGATGATGTTGAGTGATGCAGAAAGTTTTGTAAGATGCCAGGGCATATTTGACAGCAGTTTATTTGATAGAAGACTACAGAAAGCCGCACAATTTTTGTATGACTATGTAGGAGAACACAATGTACTTCCTACAGGTGAAATGGTGAATGCGGCTTGTCAAACACAACTAGAAGTTCCTACTGGATTGCAAGAAAGTCATTATGATTGGCTACTTGCAGACTTTGAAACATTTAGTAGACACAAAGCATTAGAAAGAGCAATACTTGAAAGTGCTGACTTGCTAGAAAAAGGCGAGTATGGTCCTGTTGAAGCTAAGATTAAGAATGCAGTGCAAATAGGATTACAAAAAGATTTAGGTACAGACTATTGGATTAATCCTAAAGAAAGATTACTTGCCATAAAAAACAACAACGGACAAGTAAGTACTGGTTGGGAAAGTCTTGACAAGAAACTATTTGGCGGATTCAACAGAGGCGAACTGAATATATTTGCAGGTGGTTCAGGTGCAGGTAAATCTTTGTTTCTTGCTAACTTAGGTGTCAACTGGGCAATGGCAGGAATGAATGTACTGTATCTAACTTTTGAACTTTCTGAGAACTTGGTCAGTATGCGTGTAGATAGTATGGTAACAGATATCCCAACTAGAGATATATTCAAAGACGTAGATGAAGTTGAAATGAAAGTCAAGATGATTGGTAAGAAGGCAGGAGCCTTTCAAGTGAAATACATGCCAAGTGGCAAGACTCCAAATGATATCAGAGCATATCTAAAAGAATATGAAATAAAGATGAACAAGAAGGTTGATGTATTATTGATTGACTATCTTGATCTTATGATGCCCAATGGTGCAAGAGTTAGTGCAGAGAACTTGTTTATCAAAGACAAGTTTGTATCTGAAGAACTGCGTAATTTAGCTATGGAACTAAATTGTATATTTGTTACAGCATCGCAGTTGAATAGAGCAAGTGTTGAAGAAATTGAATTTGATCATTCGCATATCAGTGGCGGGTTGAGTAAGATACAAACAGCAGATAATGTGGTAGGTATCTTTACAAGCCGAGCAATGCGTGAACGTGGTAGATATCAAATACAGTTAATGAAAACTAGAAGCAGTTCTGGTGTTGGTGCAAAGATTGATCTTGAATTTGATGTAGACAGTTTGCGTATTAGAGATCTAGCTGATGATGATGATTATCAAGAATTTGATAAACGTAAATCAACAATATATGAAGGTCTCAAAAGAACTAGCATGAATACAAAAGATGAAGAAGGTGAAGCTACTGTAGATCCAAAAGCAGGTGACTCAGTAGGTAAAATCAAAGCAGAAGCAGACTCCACAAAGCTAAGATCTTTCTTAGCCAATCTAGGTACAGACGAAGAATAGCCAATACATAAATACTTTGCTTAGGCACATAGGCAATTGGAGGCTATAATGAAAACAGACTTAGAAAACATACAACTACTCTTGGATCGATTTAAAAGGCCTATACCGGAAGGTAAAGATTACGAGAATAGACTCGCAGAAGAATTTGAACTTATCCTTAATCAAAGATTTACTGATTACTTCCTGCAAATATGCGACATCATTGACCTAACAGAAGATCTCACACACATGACACGTGGATCGGCTGGTAGCAGTTTGGTTTGCTATCTACTAGGTATAACTGATGTTGATCCAATCAAGTGGAACATACCTGTTGCACGATTTATGAATCCTTTACGCGATGACTTACCCGATGTTGATATCGATTTTCAACATTGGCAACAACACGAAGTGATGAATAGAATATTTAAAAAATGGCCTGGTAAGACTGCACGTTTGTCTAACTATGTAATGTTTAGAGAAAAGAGTGCAAGAAAGGAAGCGGCAAAACGTCTTGGTGCTACAGGTAACTTACCACGCAATTTCAAATACGAAGATTACAACATTGATCCTAAAGAAGCCAAAAGGATTGAAAATAAACTAATAGGAAAGAAACGTGCCATATCAAAACACTGTGGTGGCATAGTGATGTTTACAAGACAGCTACCAAAAAGTTTGATATCACAAGACAATCAAATACTGTTAGACAAATATGAAGTAGAAGACTTAGAACATTTAAAGGTTGACATACTTGCAAACAGAGGACTGTCACAGTTGCTAGAGATTGATGAAATAACACAGTTAAGACACTATCCAGAAACTGATGAAGAAACAAGTAAGCTACTGTGTAGGGGAGACGTGCTAGGTGTAACACAAGGTGAGTCGCCAGCTATGCGAAGATTGTTTAGAGCCTTACAACCAAAGTCAATGCAAGACTGTGTGTTTGCTACTGCTATGATAAGACCAGTTGCAATGTCAGGTAGACAAAAAGCCGCCATGTTTCAAGACTGGTCACAGGAAGCAGTACAGGATAGTATCGTGTTTGAAGATGATGCTATAGATATAATATCAAATATCATAGGTGTAGACATGTACGAAGCTGATATGTATCGTAGAGCTTTTGCAAAAAAGAACGATGAAAAGATATTAGAGTTTGTAGAAAAAATGGGCGGACATCCAAGGAAGCAAGAAGCTATGGCCGCCTTGCAAGAACTGTCAGGGTTTGGATTGTGTAGAGCACATGCTGTAAATTTAGGTAGACTCATATGGGCCTTGGCATATCAAAAAGCACACAACAAGAAAGAATTTTGGCGTGCAAATCTAAAACACTGCCAAGGTTCTTATCGTTCTTGGGTATATCAATGTGAAGCACATAGGTTAGATATACCTACCAAGTCAGGTTGGTGGTGGCATGGATTTCCAAAACGCATGGGTGTAAAACTACAATGGATGGATCGTGTAGAATTTGCAGGAGTTATTGCAAACGGCAGATGTTATAGAGGTAAGAAAGGACGTTGGGTAACGTTTCTTACACTAGGCACGAACTATGGAGAATACATAGACGTAGTGGTACAGAAGCCTTTTGCTTATAGAGATGGAGACATAATACACGGTTCAGGAAGAGTAAAACACTCTAACAATTCAGACTATATAGATAGTAGTGAAGTAAAAAGTTATACTTTTGCAGAATGGAGAAGTTGACAGCTTATGTCAAACACTATCAAATTTGTATGTGGTGAACCAAGTGTCGCAAAACATTACCCAGTTGTACCTGCCAGTCAAGCCAAACCAGATTGGTATAAGAAGACAAGAGCTTGGGTAGGAGACCCGCATCAAAGCTATCCAACGATCAAGAAATGTATGCCCGTAGGAGATCTAATCTCAGCAGGATACATGGTACCCAATCCAGTAGAACAGGAACTTTCTGTAGCTCCAAGACCAGACACAGAAGTTACAGGGTTCTCAAGACAATATCCACAGGGTTGGACCATACAGGATCCACAGGAGGGACACGACCATACACAATGTCCTGTGCATGTGGATGGAAAGAAAAAAGATTACATTACCTTTAGTGTACCCTGGAGAATTGAAACACCTCCAGGATATAGTTGTTTGATAATGAGCCCATTCTACCATTTTGAAGATCGCTTTAGATTATTTCCTGCTATCATTGACACAGACACTATTGATGTTCCTTGGAACAATTGGCCAGGAGCAATGATCAAAGATAACTTTGTGTTACAACCAGGCGAACCATTAGCACAAGTCATTCCCATTAAACGTGAAGATTGGAAAATGGAACTAGAAGTAAACGAAGAAGGTTTGAAAAGAGACACAGGCTTGAAGTTTTTTCTAACTGATGGTTATGCCAAACTATTTCACAGAAAGAAGAAGTACAGATGATATTTTTTATAATTGGATATACCATAATGTTTTTGAACGAAGGATTTGTGATACTGCGACACGTGTCGCCTTGGTTTGCTAACAAACGCAAACAGCTACACAATAGATTCGGAAGAGAACGTATCAAACGCATACATGGTTTTACGGATTGGAGTTGGATCGGACTCATAGCATTAGGCTACTGGTTTGACTTTGCTAATTGGAAGACCTACACACTGCTGTTGGCGATATATTGGGGAACCGTAGCAATAGCAATTTATCTACCCATGCTGATTAGACGCTTGAGAAAAAAGCCCACAGGATATGTTGAATGAAAGTAACAGCCAGCCAACAACCTGTATTCAATGACGTCAAGGAAAATTACGAATGCCTAATGGACGTATTGGATAATCACAAGGAGGGTTGGCTGTTGACTCCTGAGGGTAGCTTCAGTGGGTACTGTGAAAATGTTGTACATAATGCTGACCCTGACAAGAAGAAGGACTACTTTGACCATTTGGCCAAACTAGAGAAACGCTTGGCCCAAGAAAAAATAAATCTAGCCCTAGGCACAGGACACATAGAGTCCGATGGGTTACCTTATAATCAAATACGTTACTACCAAGAGGGTAATCTAATAGGAACCTATGCCAAACAGTTAATGACACACAACGATAACTTCACTGGTGAATACACTTACTACATCGCAGGCACAAACTGTAACACTGTGTTGTTAGATAAGGATATACAGGTAGGTAGTCTTATATGCAATGACGCTTGGGCATACCCTCCAGTGAGCCCAAAGGGTAATCCTTATCTATGGAGAACGTATAGACAACAGGGTGTTAATATTATGTTTGTAAGTGCAAACTGTGCCATGCAGGACTATGACGAATTGGTATACAATTGGCACGACACACATCTTAGGCTGATGGCAAAAACTTTCGAAATGCATGTTATAGTAAGCAGTGCATGTACTGACATGAATGGTGAGCTGATAAACCATATGCAATGTCCAACAGGAATCATAGGTCCTGATGGTGCTTGGATCAAACAGTGCAAGAACACAGGCATGGACGCTGTGAGCCATGAAATAATTATATGAGTACTTTATGGATATACGGTGACAGCTTTGCTGTTGATTGGAAAGTTGATTGGGGTTGGCAAAGACAAGTTGCCGCGATGATGAACGTGAACAGAGTTGTTAATCAAGCCTGTTCAGGATCCAGCAATGAATGGAGTGCAATGCAGTTTCGTGACGACAAACATCAACCAGGCGATGCTGTGATATATTTTACCACTGAACACTCGAGGCAGTGGTTCTTCAAAGACCGTCCACATCTAAGCAACCTATCTTCTATCACAGACACAAATGAAGCAAAGTTACTGGAGTCAAAGGAACCAGACAAGTATAAAGCCATCATGGACTACTGGCTACATCTTCAGCGTGATGACGTTGATCAACTGCGTATGGAACACATGATAGACAGCATAAGAGTAAAACAGATCGAACGTGAACTGCATCTGCTGTTGATTCCCAGCTTCAACATCTCAATGATGTGGACAGACCTTATACCAGTCAAGGGCAACATGACCTTTAGCGTGTGCGATAGAGAATTCATTAATCAACATGAAATGACACTGTGGTACAATCAAAGCATAGATACCAGAGCCAATCACATGACACTGGAGAATCACTCAGTGTTTGCACGTAAGGTTGTAGAGAGTTTGAAGGAAAAGACACAGTTGGATCTTGAACAGGGTTTTGCCACAGAATTTCTCACACATCGTGACAAGCTCACACACCCAGGATTACTGCCCGAATTAATTGAAATGGCACGAGCACCTGGCAACACAATACCACAATCCTAAAAAGCCACCGTTAAAAACCACCCATGCGACAGACACCTTAAATGCATGAAAAACCAGCCTAAATGGCTCTTAAATGCCACTTTAGCAGTTCTTTGGTATGTTTGTA
>MDTD01119546.1_pt1 | contig 32575 bp, 34 predicted proteins | sample 811221 | NCBI WGS metagenome assembly MDTD01 (sample SAMN05326646, study PRJNA326480) | marine metagenome | isolation source: seawater | place: Pacific Ocean: South West | collected 2011
ATAATTCTGACAATTGCCCCAATCAATATGGAGATTCATACATTGATTTAGTTGGTTGTCCCGATTCAGATGGAGATGGATATGGAGATAATTCGGACCAGTTCCCACTAGATCCATTAGAATGGATTGATTCGGATGGAGATGGATTTGGTGATAATTCTGATAATTGCCCCAATCAATATGGAGATTCATACATTGATTTGGTTGGTTGTCCCGATTCAGATGGAGATGGTTACAGTGGTTTAGGCGATGATTTTCCATTAAATCCGACTGAATGGCTTGATTCCGATGGAGATGGATATGGAAATAATGGTGATGAATTCCCTAACGATTCTACACAATGGGTGGACGCTGATCAAGATGGATATGGTGATAATCATGATGGTAATTTCCCTGATAATTGTTTGATGACACCTGTAAATGAATCTGTAGATGAGTTTGGATGTTCTGATTCACAAAAAGATACTGACGAGGATGGAATTACTGATATTAATGATAATTGTAAATACATAAATGCAAGTGGTTGGGATATGAATCAAGATGGTTGTATTGATGATTCAGATAGTGATGGTTTGTATGACAATGAGGATAACTGTAGATTTGAAGATGCAACATTATGGGATATGAATCAAGATGGATGTATTGATGATTCAGATGGTGATTTAATTAAGGATAATCTTGATGAGTGCATCATTCAAGATTCGTCAGGATATGATTCAGACGGAGATGGTTGTATTGATGATAGTGATAATGATAAAATTCCAGATATATTTGACAATTGTAGATTCACTGATTCATCAGGTTTTGATTTAGATGCAGATGGTTGTTTAGATGATTCAGATGGTGATAATATTACAGATAATTTTGATCAGTGTAATACGGAACAATCCACAGGTTTTGATTTAAATCGGGATGGCTGTATTGATGACAGTGATGATGATCAAATTAATGACAAAAATGATGTTTGTCCCAAAACACCTACAGCTATGTCTGTAGATGAAAATGGATGTTCAAATTCACAATTAGATAGTGATTTAGACGGAGTAATGGATGATGCTGATATTTGTAATGGTACCCAAACGAATGTTGATGTAGATAAAAATGGCTGTTCAAAATCACAACTAGATAGTGATTCAGATGGGGTATCAGATGATGAAGATCTTTGTAACAATACCCAAACGAATGTTGATGTAGATGAAAATGGCTGCACTTTACAATTACAATCTACAATATTAGAATCTTCAGGAGATGAAGATATGCCAGTTGGATTAATTTCTGTAGTTGGTTTAGTGATAATTTCATTTATAATAGGTGGTTTAATGTTTTTAAGTAAGAATAAACAAAAGAGTGATGAATTCGGTGTTTACGAAAAAGAAGCTGAAAAGATGTTGGAAAATTCAATTCAAAACGACAATCAAACTTTTCCTATTGGTGAATGGGTCGATGATAATGGAGTACATTGGAGTAGGTCCGAAAACGGACCTTTGTACATGTGGAATCCTGAAGCTAATGTATGGGAACAGGTTCATCAAAACTAATCTTTGATTAATTCACCATTATTATCTAGCTTAAAAAAACGTACTGTATTAGTGGCTCCAGTTATTGCTCTGGGTGAGCCACTAACTGAAACTAATCTATCATTAGGTTTGATTTTATCATGTTTAAGTAACTGCTCAATTGCCTTAAGTATAGTTAACCGGCTTCTTTCCTCTTCTTGTACTAAGATTGATTCCACCCCCCAAAGAATAGTGTTTTTTCTCATAGTTTCAATTTTATTGGTCAAAACAGTAATTGGACAATTAGGTCTGTATGCTGAAACTAATCTTGCAGCATTTCCATTTTCACTAGCAACCAGTAATCTTGAAACATTTTCTTCGTTACTTAATGCAACACCTGCATGAGCTACAGCTCTAGTTGCCTTGTATTTTGAAAGTGCAGGTGGAGAATGTAGTGTGTCAAGACCCTGTTCAACGTGAGCACACACTTTACTCATTGTTCTTACAGCTTCAAGGGGATACTTTCCGCTAGCAGTTTCTCCAGATAACATCAATGCGCTGGTTCCCTGTCTAATCGCATTCGCAATATCAGTTACTTCTGCTCTAGTAGGTACAGGACTATTTGTCATCGATTCAAGAACTTGGGTCGCAACGATTACAGGGAGCCCTCTTTCAAGGGTTTTTGAAATTAATTTTTCCTGAATTAACGGAACTTCTTCATAAGGTATTTCTACTCCTAAGTCACCTCTAGCCACCATTACTCCACTACAATTATTTAGTATATCTTCAAAGTTATTAATTGCAGCTGGATGCTCAATTTTAGCAATGATTGGAGTAAATTTCCCAGCTTCTTTGATTGCATTTATAGCCGGAATTAGATCATCAACGTTCCTAACATAAGACACTGCTATGAAATCTATTCCATTTTCAAGCGCGTGTTTAATAGATGCTAAATCTTTTTCACCAACTGAAGGTAAACTAACTAATGTACCTGGTACATTGACTCCTTTCCTACTGGAGATTTTTCCGGGTTCTATGACTTCACATGTAACAACTGAGTTTTTTAATTTAGGTGATTTAATAACTTTTAATCTTACAGTTCCATCTGCGATTAAAATTGCGTCACTTTCATTTAGATCTTCTGAAAGTCCAGCATATCGAACAGGAATGTTATATTCATTAGTTTGACCATTATTGTCCATGATTTTGATTTCATTTTCCAATTCTTCATACCCACAATGTAGATGAACAATATTATTTTTTCCGAGACTAATTTCTTCAGGAAAAGAACCGAGCCTTAATTTTGGTCCAGGTAGGTCAGCTAGGATGCCGATAGGTTTCCCAGATTTTTCTTCCACTTGTCTTAGTTTTTGAATTAGTTCTGTTTTCTGTTCTAAATTTCCGTGGCTATAATTCAATCTTGCAATGTTTAATCCAGCTGCAACGAGTGCTTCCAAAGTATCAATATTGTCACTGGCTGGTCCAATGGTTCCTATTATTCGAGTTCTTCTCATGTTACTCTCCTGATAGTCATGTTTGATAATCTTATTATATATTTTTTTAATATTAGTGGACGAGCCGAGATTTGAACTCGGGGCTTCTACCATGCCAAGGTAGCGATCTTCCAGGCTGATCTACACGCCCAATGAGGCTACGATTTTTTCTCTTCATTTAATTTTTATTAGTAGTTTAATACTGCATCACTGATTATTATAACCTATTACTTTCAGGACTGTATGGTCCATAATAACTTTTATAGGCATTTAATCCAGGTGGTGTATTCATTTCAAATCATTTTGTGTCAGATCCAGAAAAATTTAAAGAATTTTTCAAGAATTTTCCTGTGCCAGAAGATTTACCAACGCTCAGTACTGATATTAAAAATAAAATCCTACAAATTGGAAAAAAAAATCCGAGAATCAAATTAAATTTCAAAAATATAAAATTTTATTGGCTAGATCCAACTGATAATAGGCTTGGAACCACAATTTTTAGTGATGATCTAAATGAACTTACGAGGAAAAGGATATTAAATCTACCATTAGGAAAAACAGTAATTAAACTACATCCAATTCTTTTGGATGATGAAAAGTTGTATAATCATACTATGGTGCATGAACTATTACACGCATTTGGACTAATTGAACATAGTAAAGAGCATAGTGAATTAACAAATAAGGTTGCTCCTGCGCCATCACTATCTGAATCTAATGTTTTGAGATATTTGCAAGCAGTGATGATTTCTTCCACTGGAATTTTGAGTTGGAATTGTGATTTTTGTGGCCATGTTTGGACTAGAAATACTGTTAAAAAACCGAGATATTGTCCTAAGTGTAGATCTCTATTCAGATAGTATGGTGGGGGCACTGGGATTTGAACCCAGACCAGCGGATATCTTCTACTAATCAGTCTTCAAACAGGTCAGCGCTCCAGTTGGTCATCAGCAAGCAGCTTTCCTTCTGTCTTCATTCCTGTTTGAATCCCGTGCAACTGGAGCCCGCGATACTACCAGGTTATACTATACCCCCATAGGTGACCATGCGAAATCTAACCGGCTTATAAGACAACGTTAATCAAAATTTCACTATTAGAAAGTTAGTTTAAATCAGATCTTAGCTTCTCTTCTAGCTCTTTTTCTTCGGCGAAGTTTTTTCTTTCTCCACTTCCATCTCTGATTACCAGTTTTCTTCCAAGCACGAGAACCTCTCTTCATGGTAACGAGTGGGCGACTTACTTCCTCTATATGAGTGTGCTCACTCAAAAAACTATGAATTAGTATCAATACGTCTAAACGGGCACACGGGGATTCGAACCCCGGTTGCCGGCTTAGAAGGCCAGCGTGATATCCACTACACTATGCGCCCAGTCGACATGGGGTCGTAACGGTCTTATAACGATGTGTTGCGAGTAATAACCACTTCCCGTCAATTTGAAGGTAAGAACCTGTTCGATTAGTATATGAGCAGAGGCATTATTGCGATTAATATTTTGTTAATATTGTTAATTCCTTCATTTGCAGCAGCAGTTCCAGTTTATGAAGAAATTCCTAAATGGCAGATAATTCCAGAAGGTCAAACTTTTGAAGTCCCAACACAGGTCGTAAACGAAAGATACGATAAAATACCTTGGTGGTTAACAACCTCTCTCGATCAAAATAGGAATAAAATTCATGATTCATTAGAATCAGTTTCAGGGATTGTTTATGTTGGTCTTTCTTATGATCACACTCCAAATGACGAAGATATTAATTCAATTATTAAATTAGGCTATACTGTAAATTTAGAGGTCCCTGAAATTGATGCCATTTTAATTGGTGCTGTAAATTCAACAGATATTTTTAAACTATCAAATTTAGATGGTGTGGTAATGGTTGAAAGATATGGAGAAGTGGTATTTTATGGGGATATACAAACACCTGCAGTAAAAGCTAGTAATTCAACAGAATATCCCGTTGGTGCTTGGGATTTTGGTGTTAGTGGAAAAGGGATAAATATTGCCTTGACAGATACAGGAGTAGATAATGAACACCCAGGTTTATCTGGAAAATTTGTAGCTGGATATGATGCTGTTTGTTTTGTACATTCTGACCCACAGTGCATACTTGCAGGAGGTCGGGAAGATGATGGGTCATTCGATCCTGACGATGGTAACCAGCATGGTACTGCATGCATGGGTATGGCTGCATCAACTGGAATAGAATCTGATGGTTCACAAAGTGATTTTTATGGTTCAGCACCAGATGCATCTCTAGTTGATGTACGTATAGGAACAGATGTAGGCGCAGGACCATTTGAAAACTATATAATTCCCCAAGATATTTATGAATCTGCAATGAATGGTGTACAGTGGATAATTGATAATAAAGATACTGCTTGGTCGGGTGTTGATGAATCACTGTATGGCATAGATATCATATCATTATCTTGGGGGATTACTAGTCATGAAGATGGAGGAAGTGATGGCGAAGATCCTTTTAGTCGTTTATTAAATGTTGCAATGGAGGAGGGGGTGACGGTGAGTGTAGCTGCAGGAAATGACGGTCCAGATAACGATGGTTTATCTGGAATGGGTTCCAGTAGTCTATCAATTACTGTAGGTGCTACTGATGATCAAAATACTATTGATAGGGAGGATGACACAATTGCTAGTTATTCAAGTAGAGGTCCCCGACGGGATAATGGGAATAACAATCCTCTTGATGAATTCAAACCAGAGGTCACTGCCCCAGGTACGAATATAATTCAAGCAGAAGGTTGTGTAACTAGTGGGGCTTGTTCAAATATTATTGATGATGCATCTGAAAATACTTACACAGGTAGAGGAAGCGGAACATCCTATGCAACACCTGCTGTTACGGGTGTAATTGCATTGATGATGGAGGCAAATCCTGAATTATCACCACTGCAGATTAAGGAAATACTGAAACAAACGGCTGAAAGAAAAGGTGATCCCTATGATACAAGTATAGACCCATTTTGGAATGAAGACTTTGGCTGGGGAATAGTTGATGCTTATGAGGCTGTTAAATTATCATTGGATCTTAAAAATTCTGGAATTCCAATTGAAAAGTACTCTCCTTATTTGCAGTTGCATATATCTTCTTTTTTGCAAGACATACAGAACTCATCAGTAATTATTAACGGAATTTCTTGGGCTCAACAAGGAGAAATATCTCGTGTGGAATATAATTTAGATGGTGGTCCGTGGTATCAAGCAACATTTGAAGAAATTAACGAGACCTCTCAAAATTCCCCGTTTAATTGGACAGTAGAACTTGACACAAGTCAGTTGGCGGATAAAAATTACACAATGAAGATTAGAGCGGTTAGCTCAGCGGAAGAAACGGAGGAGTATTCACTACTAAGTGTATTATCATTTAAAGGAACTCAGAATGAAAGCAATTCATCACAGAAAATTAATTTTTTCTTTATATTCATCTTAATCTCAATGTTAGGAATTGTGGTTTTAGCATTCATGTCTAGAACTAAAAAACCTAGATTACTACGTTCATTCGAAGTAAATGAGTATGGTGAATCACCTCATAGAAAAAATGAAATTCTAGATGCAGAACTGCTAAATGTAGTAGATGAATTCGAAAAACAATCTGGATGAAAATCCATTTTTTTTCTATTTTTAATCACACGAGAGTTTCAAGAGTGGGAGCGGACTCCCCCAACATGTAAGGATTAAGGATGTGGGAATTTTGAGTGATGATTTTACAAAACGAGTTTTGTCTATTCAACCGACAGGTGTTAGAAAAATGTTTGATATGGCAGGTGATGACGTAATTTCATTTGGATTAGGGGAGCCTGATTTTCAGCCACCTCCCGTTGCAATTGAAGAATTTCATCAAGCTATGCTTGATGGCAGAAACAAATATACTACCACAGCAGGTTTACCTGAACTTAGGAAAAAAATCGCAGAGTCTTGGTCAGACTATGATTCGAGTTTAGATGAAAGAAATGTTTGCATGACAATGTCAGGCACAAATGCACTTTTTAATTGCTTTATGGCCTTGGTAGAATCTGGAGATAATGTACTAATCCCAGAACCATATTTCCCCTTGTATGGCCCCGATGTCAAACTTACGGGCGGAGAAGATAGGTATTATCCTTGTTTATTTGAAAATGAATTCATTCCATTAGTAGATGATTTGGAAAGACTTGTTGATGAAAATACTAAAGCTATTGTTTACAACTTCCCTTCAAATCCAACAGGAGCCATGTTGACAATAGAACAGAGGGACTCTTTACTTAATTTTGCAAAGAAACACAATCTTTGGATAATCTCCGACGAAGTGTATGATAGAATAATTTACGATGGTAAACATGTATCTTTTCTAGGAACAGGTTATGAAAGATTATTAGTAATTAATTCGTTTTCCAAGACTTTTGCGATGACAGGATGGAGAATAGGCTATGTGCTATCTCCGAATCTTTTAGCAATGGAGCAAATAATTAAGTTACAGTATTATTTAGCAGCATGCTCTAATGACGGAATGCAATATGCCGTATTATCTGCATTCGATCACGCTAAGGATTATCCTGAACAAATGGCTTTAGAGTTTAAAGAACGAAGAGATTTAATTTGCGACAGATTGAACAGAATGCCAGGGGTAACGTGTCATATTCCAAAAGGCGCTTTCTATGTTTTCCCTAGGTTTTCTGTTAATGGAATGAATTCAGAAGAATTAGCACTTGAGTTACTGAAAGGAGGTGTTTTGTGCTCTCCAGGTTCAGCATTTGGTGAATCTGGTGAGGGTCACTTAAGATTCGCTTACACAATATCTAAGGAGGATATTTCAAGAGGAATGGATAAGGTTGAAGCAGTTCTAAATGAGCTTAGTGAATCATAATTGGGAGATGAGCTTTTGAATACTTTCGTGATTGGAATACTTTGGTTCGTCTTGGGGTGCATTATAGGGCATATTATCCCTAGAGTTCCAATATTATTTTTTACAAGATCGAAATCACAGAATTTTATGTTTCCTCCTCATCCAGAGCCAATTTCTATTAATCATGACTTACTAGCGAGGATTTTAAATTTAAGAAAATTATATTGGATGTCTATATTTTTCACATTTCCAGCATTATTTTTCGGTTGGATTATGATTACTTGGGCAGACTCTGCTATGGGTTTTGGTCTATTTCTAGCCAGTGGATGGACAATAGTCTCAAGATTGTTACCTGACAGTACGGGAAATAAATACTTGTATCCTTATTCTCTCAATCTTATTTTTGATTTGAATTTATTAATTAATAGCAGGAGATTGAAAGATGTACTGGTTGATGAGGATGTAGAAATTGATACAACTCTAATTTGCTGTAAATTGATTAATCCGTTATGGGAGGTTGGAAATGTGAGGTGTTCTAACTGTAATCGAATTTTATTGGATCACCCCAGACCAGATTTGGGTAGAGTTAGAGAAGAAGGCTTCATAAAAGGTTTAGCGCGTGTTTTGATTTTGGATGGAAGGCCTTTATTGTCTCTTAAGGATAAAGAATAATTTATTTTAAAACTACAATAATGAATCTACCATTCATCCAATAGGTCCTTAACTTCTGGGATAGGTTCGGGTTTATCCGGCCTAATCCAGTCATCATCAACTTTAAGCCACTGTGGAAGGCCTTTGTTGGCTCCACCCAAAACTGTTAGTGTAGTGAAAGCTGCTAACGGAAGTACGGATAGTGCTGTCATTAAATCTAAGAATGAATTTTGTGGTACTGTTGCCCCTCCCATTAAGCCTACAATAAAATCTTGCTCTGCCGTAATATCAATGCTACTTCCGAGTAAACCGACAACTAGTACTGTTGCCAATCTACCTAACATCCATAAAACAAGAATAGGGAAGAAAATTGATAGTTTTGTCATTGAAACCAGCCATCTTCGAGCAAAAGTTGCGAAAGTAATAAATTTTGAGGCTACCTTCGGGAAAATTCTTAATGAGATTATCAAAACAATGAGATAGCAAATAACTACTAATTCCAATAGTTGGCCATTATTTGCCCAAGGTAATAATAACATAAGAATTATCCATGGAATTACGACTACTGCGAATTGAAATGGAATCGCTAATAGTTGTAGACCCCCAAAAATTGCAATAATGCTTTTCCCATCTCCGTGTTGATCAGAAATTAACTTAATCATTTGTCCGTAGGGGGAATTTTTATGTTGTAATTTTGCTCTAGATATTAAATCTGCATCTCTTGGTTTATTCGACAATTTCAATGTTGAGAGCCATCCACCTCTCTTAACAACAGGGTTTGGAGAAAAACCTCCTACAATTAAAGCTAATGATAACGCTGTAATCCCAGAATAGAATGAAGCACCAATTATCCATCTGAATAAATCTTCTCTAATTTCAACAGAAAAAACAAACTCTGGATCGAATTGAATGGTAAAATCGAACATGTATGTGATGGTAAATGCTGCGATGGGAGTAAAAACAATTTGACCAATCGCAACCAAAGTTAACCAAATTCTTGGAAGTAGGTTTTTCGTTCCCACAATACAATACTAACAGTAATACATTTTTGCTTTTTACTTTTTTCCAATGAAATAATGTCAATTAAAGTAATTGATTTTGTACTCGGATTCTTAGAATTGTTTTGTTAATCAAACTTTTTACCTTCCTCCCTCTGGGATGTACATGACAGTCTTAGGCAAGCGCGTATTAACATTATTAGTTATTAGTGCTTTTATTTCATCATACCCATTGATTATAGCATCAGACGAATTAAAGATTTCACCCACTCCATCAGATGTTTCTGGAAGAGTAACAGTGGATTATCTTGTTGAGTCTGTAAAATTTGGCAATTCTTCATATCCAGCCGAAAATTGGACTCAACCAGACAAATCAGTAAGTAATTTTCTTATTCGTGGCGTGGAAGTAGAAATTGATATTACTATTCTCCAAAATGCAGGTTCATTAGGGCAATTTTCTACTGCGCTAGTCACTATTGAGGCTTTTCATCCCATTGGTTATCTTGAGTGGAGTGATTCATACACTGAAACTATGACTAGAGGAATGAGAAATACAACTACTGTGAAGTGGACCCCAGAATCTGCTCATAGCGAACTTAATAATGGCAATTTAATTGGTGGGTATGACATCAGAATTACAATCTCTACCTCTTCTATTGATTCAGATGCCGATGAATCAAATAATATTTTACAGGTAAAGATGCCAGTAGCAGTTTGGAGAGATTCTTTAGATGACGACAATGATTTTTCATCATATTTCTCTATGCGCGCCTACCAATATTCCAAGAATACTGCTGATGGACCTGGATCAGTTGGTAAAGGAGCATGGCAGTTAGAAGAAGGTACTGGATTAGAAGGTACTGCAAGTTATAGACACTCTACTCCAGGTAATAATTACCCAGGTAATGCGTTTGACAGATTAGTATGGGGTTTTGCTACAGATGGACAATCTGGATGTGGGGAGGTTCTAGGAGTCAGAAGTTCTGTAGAAGATCCTTATGATGCTGATGGGTCATATTTTTGGCCGTGGTGTAGAGCAAAATTAGACGGAAGTCAATTTGTTTCACTAGATATTTCAACAAATGCATGGGGTACACTTGGAGCTGGAGATATGGTAGGCTTAGAACTTTGGAGAGCAGGAGCAGGTAATACTCAATCGCTAGTTAAAGAAATTTTGGGTATAAGCACATCAGACTCTGAATGGACAAAGGTTCATTGGAAAGTTTCGGATGAAGAAATGAATAAACTGGAATGGCACTTGGGGTTCATTTTTGAAAGCGACAATTCAATTGCAACGTCTGGTTATCATGTGGATGATTTTGTGATTTTCGCTGTTGAAAATGTTTCTAGATTTACGTTGGATGTCGATTGTAAAGAATTCGGATCCAATGAGTATCCTGATCTAGGTTTCAGCGTTATTCCAGACGATCCCAATCCTCCAGGAATGGAATGTCACGTAAACAATAACGGATACAGAGACGCGCAAGTAAGTGTAATCAGTGAAAATAATAATGAATCATGGTTTGAACCTAGAATTGACCATAGTTTATCTCAAACATATGGTTCACAAGTTTTTGTAATTATCCCGCCAGATGAAACAGCTATTTTTTGGATTAATCAATCAATTATCCCCTCGGCGGAGGTAACCAATCCAAATGATATTACGTTATTTAACATCTCAATAATTGGTTCTTTCAATAATGAGGAGTATTATTTCACATCGATTCCAGTTTCAGTTGGTTATCATGACAATGCAAGAATTTGGTCAGATGCTTCAAACCCAGCTTTTTATTTATTCCCTGGGGAATCATCTCTAGTAGACGTTCAAGTCACTAATACGGGAAATAAAAACGGTAAGTTCCAACTTACTGGAGCATTCCCAAATGAAAGACCTCAGTGGTTACCTTGGTTATCTTTATCATTTAAAGATCAATTCGGTAATGATTTACCTAAGGATAACAATGGATTTCAGTCAATTGAATTGACTAAAGGTCAATCAGCGGATTTAAGTTTAGAGTTGACAGCTCCTCTTGAAACGTATCCAGGTGAATTTAGTCTGGAATTACAGGTAAATGGAATAGAAGGTACTTCCACTCAAGCTACGTATCCATTATCCGTGGAAGTAAGAACAAAATTCGATTTACTAATGAACACAGAAAATCAAAATATTAGCTCACCCGCAGATGGTGTTCAAGAATTAATACCTGTAACGTTGATTAACAATGGTAATACTGAAGAGATATTTAATTTTGAATTATTGGGAGAAAGATACCTCTTGGGTGCGACACTATCTTCCGATCAGTCTCAACCTCTTTCTGCTTATGGCCTGGATTCATCTGGAGTGAACATTATTCTCCCGATGACTGAGGGAATTACACCTGGAGATTACACACTAATCTTAACTGCAACATCTATTAAAGATCAGACATTCAAGGAAGAATTGTATTTTGTGATTACTATAGAGGGTACACGAAAGGTTGAAGTTGAAAGTAGAGATTTAACTGAGCAAAGTTATAGAGGTGGGCAATCTCCTGAATCAATAAATATTCAAATAAATAACACTGGGAATACAGAAGATAAATTTGAAATTGAATTAGAAAAAATTCTGGGAATGAATGCATACATAGATACTATCGGAATGGACGGAGTTATCACTCCATTAATTCAGCCAGGTTCTTCATTCAATGTTACTATTTCATTCACATTCGATACACTTGCAGAAGGTGATTTTAACTTAGGAATAACAGCCAGAAGTGCCTTCAACGAGAATGTAATTTCTACTGGAAAAATTAAATTCTATGTAGGAAGCGTAGGTAGACTCGAATTATTACTAAATAGCGAGGACTTAGAAATAGATTTAAGTGCGGAGGAATCTGGTAAATCTTACATTTTAAGAGTTGATGATGATGGAGACTATGATTTCAATATTCAGATTTTCAATCGATTCTACGAAGATCAAGATGTTAGAATTGATTTTGACGATCAGGTTTCATCTAGCTATTTCAGAATAAAAATTGATGAATATACAACAGCTTTTAACATAGAGGAAAATAATAATGATAAAGTTGCATTAAAAATTACAGTTCCTAAATCCACTTTACTTTCTTTGCCTTCTGACAGCTATCAAGTTAACTTGACAATCTGGGTTGAATCAGATTATGATGTTGTACCCTTAGTACTCAAAGTCGAATTGATGAGGGAGTCTTTAGTTGATAAACAGGGCGAAGATAATTCTTCAGATTTATCTAATAAGATTTTCAATGGAATATCAATTGTTTTGCTAATCGGAATACTGGGAGTATTATTGCTAATTTTCTGGAGAGAATATTCCAAGAATGATGAAGAAGACCTTGATAAAAATTTATCTCCAGGAGTTAATTATCTAGAGACTGAAACTACTACCTCAACTTTGCAGAATAATATTTCATCTGAATTAAGTTATGAAGATTTGACCCAACATCTTCCACAGCCCGACTTGTCTGGTGCACCTCCTGTACCGGAGACAGGTTTACCTGATGGATGGACATTTGAACAATGGCAGCATTACGGTCAACAGTGGTTAAATCAACAAAAATAGATTGAGTTTCCAACCGTTGCGTTAAAATGAATTGACGTTTCGCCTACCAGTAAGCGATAGTAATAAGCAAGGTGATAATTATGAATTCAGGGGGACAAGGACAAGGACAAGCACCAATATTTATTTTGAAAGAAGGTACATCTCAAACTCGAGGTAAGACTGCTCAAAGCAATAATATTGCTGCAGCAAAAGCTGTGGCTAACTCAGTTAGAAGCACTCTAGGACCCAAAGGAATGGATAAAATGCTTGTAGATTCAATGGGCGATGTTGTGATTACTAACGACGGAGCTACAATCCTAAAAGAAATGGATATTGAACATCCTGCCGCAAAAATGATCATTGAAGTAGCTAAAACTCAAGAGCAGCATTGTTACGATGGAACTACAACAGCAGTTGTTTTGGCAGGGGAATTATTGAAACGTAGTGAAGATTTGATAGAGCAAAATGTTCATCCAACCGTGATTTGTGAAGGATTTAGATTAGCAGCAGAGAAAGCAATGAATATTTTATCTGAGCACGGGATTGATGTAAACTCTGAACAATCTAAGATGTTAAATGAAGTTGCTAAAACAGCATTAACAGGAAAAAGTGCTGGAGCCGTTAGAGAATTTCTTGCGGACATCTGTGTAAGAGCTGTTATTTGCGTAGGCGGCGAAGATGATGGCGAACGTTACGTTGACCTGGATGACATAAAGGTTCAGAAGAAACAAGGTGGTTCAATAAGAGATTCAACCTTGATTGATGGCATTTTATTAGATAAGGAACGGGTACATTCTGGAATGCCAAGAAGTGTAAATAATGCTTCTATTGCTTTGATTAATTCAGCTATTGAAGTTAAAAAAACAGAAGTAGATGCAAAGATCCAGATTACTAATCCAAATCAATTGGCTTCATTTTTAGATGAAGAAGAGAGTTACATTAAGGGGCTTGTCGAAAAAATTATGTCAAGTGGTGCAAATGTTGTAGTTTGTCAGAAAGGAATTGATGATTTAGCACAACATTATATGGCTAAATCTGGAATTTTTGCTGTTAGAAGAGCCAAGAAGAGTGATATGGAAGCATTATCTAAGGCTACTGGTGCTTCAATTATGACAAATATTGATGATTTAAATCCTGACGAACTAGGACACGCACAAAAGGTCGAAGAGAAAAAAATAGGGGATTCAGACATGGTTTTTATCACTGGTTGTGAATCGGCTAAATCTGTGAGTGTTTTACTGAGAGGAGGAACTGAACATGTTGTAGATGAAATTCGCAGGGCATTTGATGATGCCGTGGGAGTAGTTAGCGTTGCTTGGGAAGACGGAACAGTACTCACTGGTGGGGGATCTGTTCTTGCAGCACTTTCTAGAGACTTAAGAAATTATGCGGAAGGAGTCGGAGGTAGAGAACAAATGGCTATCGAGGCTTTCGCAGGGGCTCTAGAAGTGATTCCCAGAACATTAGCAGAGAATGCAGGATTAGACCCAGTTAATACAATAATCGATCTGAGAAAAGCTCATGCAGAAGGAAAAAGTACCTACGGAGTAAATGTTTATGAAGGCGGAGTTAAAGATATGCTGGCGGCTAATGTTGTAGAACCACAAAGAGTTGTAGAACAAGCAATCCAATCTGCTACTGAAACTGCAACAATGATTTTGAGAATAGATGATGTGATTTCCGCAAAATCAGCCTCTGGTGGAGATATGGACGGAATGATGGGTTATTGATTGGCTAATTCAATCATTCGGAACCAAATCATGTTGGCGTTAGGTTCAAGAATCCCGTTAATTTGGGGTTACTTGTTCAGTAACAACTGGACGGTGATATAATGTCTCGCCCCTTGTTAATTTTATTCGGAACACAATCCGGAAATTCCGAAGATTTAGCGTCTCAATTAGCTAAATCAGCAACATCTCATAACCTAACTCCAACGGTATTAGACATGGATGCAGCAACAGTAGAACAGATGGCTTCTTCGGAGAGAGTTCTTATCATTTGCAGCACTTGGGGTGAGGGTGAAATGCCAGATTCTGCTGAAGCATTATGGGATTCGGCTAGTAAAGACGATGCTCCAAGAATGGAAAATACTCATTTTTCTGTTTGCGCTCTGGGAGATACAAGTTACGAGCTTTTCTGCCAATCTGGAAAGGATTGGGATAACAGATTGGAAGAACTAGGTGCGAAAAGAATTTTCCCAAGGAAAGATTGTGATGTTGACTTTGATGAACCTTATACAGAGTGGGCCAATGGTGCACTTCCTGCTATTTCTGCTGTTGGAGGATCAGTATCAGTTGTCCAAGAATCCGAAAAAGTTGAAAAAATCGAAGATAAGCCTGAGGTAGTTTCGTCAGCTTCTTCCTCACGAATAGATGAAATTATGTCAGAGGGAGATAGAAAACTCGTAATACTGTTTGGTAGTCAGTCAGGAAATTCAGAGGATTTGGCATTTAGGACAAAATCTAAAGCATCACAGTTTGGCTTAAATGCAGAGGTTTTTGACATGGAAGGTTACGATTTAAATTCGCTGTCTGACGCTTCTAGATTATTGGTCATCTGTAGTACCTGGGGTGAAGGAGACATGCCAGATTCAGCTGAAGCATTGTGGCAAATGGCAAACTCGGAAAATAGACCTAAATTGAGTAAAACCCATTTTTCAGTATGTGCCTTGGGAGATACGAGTTACGAACTATTTTGCCAATCAGGAAAGGATTGGGACAGAATTATAGAGGAAATGGGGGGTAGCAGAATTCAAGATAGAGTTGATTGTGACGTAGATTTCGATCCACCATATGAGTCTTGGGTCACTCCAGCTCTTGCTAATTTAGCTTCAGTAGATAGTAGTGGAACACATCATCAAGAATTAGTTACAGTGTTTATAGAATCACTAATTGGTGGTGATGAAAAAACTGACATTGATTTAGATAGTCCTGTAATTCAGCGAGATCCTATTCAGATTTCATTTGAAATTTTTAGATTTAATCCAGAATCAATGGAAAATGGTTGGGATACATTGGAGTGCAGAATGCCAGGACATTTTTCTATATCTGATGCATTAAACAAGATTAGAAATGAAGTTGATCCAACACTTTCATTCAGAGCACATGGGCCTCTATCAGGAGTCTCAATTAACGGAGCTGTAATTAGAGCAGATATTACAAGATTAGAAGATTTAGCAAATTTATGTGGTAACCATTTGAAAATAGAACCACTCCCAGGTTGCCAGGTCATCAGAGATCTAGTTGTCAGTACCAAAAAATATGATACCCACAGAATCAATTCGAAACCTTGGATGATTCCAGCTACAAGGACAGGGGTGAAAACTGTTTCTGGAACCGTTATAGGAGTGATGGAAATGACAGAATCATTGGAAATACATGAATTAGGTGACATTAACAGTCCTCAATTATTGCAAAGCTTTTCCGATACTTTACCTTATGATTCAGATTATCGTGGTCCCGCAATAATTATCCATGCTTGGAAAAGAATTCAAGATAGCAGACTTTCAGATAAAGCAAGACAATCACTGATTGATTTACTTCAAGATGAGGGAGGAATTTGGAATGAATCCGATTCAGGAGTGTTCAATAGGCATGGAGACCTTGGAGTTAAGATAGCTAGCTTGTTTAATGAATGTCGTAGTGAACTAATTAGGAAAAAGGGTTTTTCAGGAAAACATGGTAGATTAGTTAAGTGGTATGGATTGTCGGTAAAGTGGTCAGGAAAAGTAAATGAAACCACATTATATCGTCAAGTCTTAGGACCATTGGGGTTAATTTCAAATCTTTTCTCTGGAGTTTCAATGAGAATGATGTTTGGTTTTACTAGAACTGGTTCAAAACCATTCAGAAGTCTACTCCCCTTGGTCGCACCACCAGCAGGTATAGGAAAAATGGCACCCATGATAAATTCTAAAGTAGAATCACACCATGAAGTAGTGAATTTGTTTAATAGGTTAGATAAAAGATTTTGAGTGATATTAATGGTGAAGTTCGCATACTACCCAGGTAATGTAGCTAGAGCAGCCTCTTATGAGGTTGAAGACTGTATACAACCGTTATGTTCTAGTTTAGGAATAGAATTAGTTGAGATTCCTAAGGCAACTTCAGATGGAGGCAATGTTATCTCTCAGGCTTCTCCAATTCTTCAGCATGCTTTGGTTGCAAGAAATATGGCTCTAGCTGAAAATATGGGGCTAGACATAATGACAACGTGCGCATCATCTCATGGTATTCATTGTGACACAATTAATCTAATGAAAACGGACAAGGTCAAAAATTCTAAAATTAATAGTGTATTGTCTCAAGTATCTCAAATAGAATTCATTGGTGAATCGAAATCTAGACATTTACTCCACATCTTAGTTGAAGATATAGGTTTGGAAAAGATTAGTTCTTTAGTCAAGAATCCAATTAGATTGAAGATTGCAGGATACTATGGCCCTAACATGCAGAAAAAAGGAGCTTGCTCTAAGGATAATGTATTTAATCCAACTTATTTAGAGCAATTAATTATTGCTTTGGGGGGAGTGCCAGTAGAGTATGATTTAAAATGCCAAAGCGTGGGAGCTCCAGCGTTGTTAACAAATCAGTCTAGTGTGTTGAAAATGACAGCTGCCGTACTTAGTGAGGCTAAAGAGAATGGTGCACAATTAATGGTTAGTTCTTGCACTCTCTCACATGCTAATTTAGATACATACCAAATTAAAGCCAGAAGGAAAACTGGTAAGGATACTACTTTACCTGTAATTCATTTGGCTGAACTGGTAGCTTTTGCTTTAGGACATCATAAAGATAGATTTGCGCTGTTAAAAACTAGAGCTTTGATTATTGGTGGTTAATGAAATCACTTAATATTTTCAAAATCCTCTAAACTTGATTGACCCTTAGGCCTCAATTTCTGTGATAAAGAATGGTTGTTTGTAGGTACAGAGATGTTGCTGTCTTCAGTGGTATCATTGAAGTTTTTTTCTGATGTTATTTTGTTTTTTCGAAGGATTCGTTCTTCTGATTCAATAAATTCTTTTGCAGAGATTTTTTCATCATTTTTGGTAATAATAAATCGTTTTAGCAAGTCAGAGTTTCCGAGCTCCCTAAAATAGAGTTTTCGTTGATATTTAACTCTGTTAAGAGTTTTGTGCATTCTCCTTTCTTTAGCTGCGGATGCAAATCTTATCCCTTCGTCCTTTGTATCTTTCGAGATTAACACAAATACGAATCCATCTCTATATCTTCCAGTTCTTCCTCTTCTCTGAATTGTTCTAATCTCACTGGCGACTGGTTCAAAGAAAATTACTCTATCAGCGGAAGGAATGTCCAGACCTTCTTCACCCACAGAAGTAGCTACAAGAACATTCAATTTCCCGTTCCTAAATTCATTCAATGTTGACATCTGTTTTTTTTGGCTCATCCCATCATCACCTTCGCGAGAAGATTGACCAATAAATGGAACTGAATTAATTTGGTTAATTCCATTTAATGCAATTGAGATAGATCTAACAGAATCCCTAAGTGAAGCAAAAACTATGATTCTACTTTTCGCATTAATTTCGAGTTGTTCAAGTACTAATTCACGAACTTTTTGTATTTTATTATGAATTTCTTGCATATCAAATATCTCGTTTTTTAAATTTATGAATTCCTTCCTTTGAATTATTCGGGATAATTTTTTTTCACCTTTTTCATATTGATTAATTGTCCTTCTCATGTAATTTCTAGTACTGGCAATTCCTTGAGTTGTCAATAAATTAATTATTTGCAAAACTCTGATACTATCTGCAGCGAGTTTAATTGAATTCCAACCGTGTTGACTTTTACGGTCTATTAAGAATTGTGATCTTCTCATAGCATCATTTAATCCAGCTGTAGTGATGACACCTTTGTGTAAATAGACGCCCATTCGTTGTAATTTTCCAACCATTTCATCTAGCCATTTTTTAAGTGGTTCTGCCAACTGAATAATTTTTAATGGTAATTCTAGGATTATAAATTTTGATTCTAATTCGGATGTGTAAGGACTGATTAAAGGATTACTTCTTTCCATTGAAAAAATATTTTTAATATTAAGTTTCTCGCTCAGATTAACTATAGCTTTTTCAGTAGATCCAGGAGATGCTGTAGCTCCGAGTATGGATTCACCGTCTGAATCTTTTAAGTACAGTTCTGCAACTTGAGACATTGCATGTTTACCTGTGGCGTGATGAGCCTCATCAATGACTAAAAAACAATAATCAGTCAAATTAATACTACCACGAATTACATCGTTTCTAATTACTTGAGGTGTAGCGAGGACCAACTTTGCATTCTTCATCATTTCAGCCCTCTTTTCCCAATTAATTCCTCCATTAACCATTACAATAGATTCTGTAGGTATGTTTAGTATCATATTTGCGTCATTAAAATGTTGTGAAAGTAATGGATTGGTTGGAGCTATGAGTAATGCTTTTTTGGAGGGGTTCTCCGCTAATTTCTCAGCAATTGCCATAAATTCTATAGGTGTTTTTCCAGAACCTGTGGGAAGTACTAATAAAGTAGAAGAACTTAGAATCGAATCTAAGGCTTTTAATTGAAATGCTCTAGCTTCAATTTTATCTGACGAGAGATTCGGGTGGTTAACTACAGCACTCATAATATTGCTAATACGGCATGGCTCAAAAGTTTTTCATTCTTTTTTCTAGCTTTTCTTAAACCGAACTACTCATATACGGGTTGTTTGTCGGCCACCTGCTTAAACAGTTGAGAAACCAGACACCTCGGGCAATCAAATGAACCCATAAGAGTGTTGAGCACAATTGTGGCTCGCAATCAGTGTCACGGTATCTCCACAAACTGTGAAGGCCCGTACGTGTACGGAATTAAGGAGGAATCCGAATGGCGAAAAGAAGTCACCCACGAAGAGGTAGTATGGCGTTTAGTCCGCGAAAGCGTTCCAATCGTCAATTCGGCAGAGTTAAATCATGGAACCAAGATGATTCTGGAGACATTAGAGTTCAAGGATTTGTCGGTTGGAAGGCTGGAATGACTCACGTACTCCTAAGAGATACTAATCCTAACTCAAATAGTGCAGGTCAAGAAATACGAAAACCTGCAACAGTTATTGAAATCCCTCCCTTGAAAATTCTTGGAGTAAGAGGATATGGAGAAGGAAGTTATGGTTTACAAACGCTCGGAGAAGTCTGGTGGGATTGTGATCAAATTAAGGAAAATTTTCCTGAGTTATTTAGGCGAGTACCTAAAAGAAACGAACATGACATTGATGCTCATAAATCTCAATTAATGGAAGCAGATATTTGCGAAGTAAGATTAATTGTAGCTACTAATCCAAATTCACTTTCTTCTATCCCAAGCAAAACACCTGAAATAATGGAAATGGGTCTCTGTGGAGGGAAAATTAGCACACAACTAGAATGGTCATTCGAAAAATTAGGTTCAGAACTAGAAATGGATTCAGTTTTTGAGGTTGGTTCTCAAGTCGATGTAATTGGAATCACCAAAGGGTACGGATGGCAAGGCGTAATCAGAAGGTTTGGTGGGAAACTACAATCTCATAAAAATTCTAAAAAAATTCGTCAACATGGAAACATGGGTGATTTCGGTACAGGATATGTCAGAAAGACAATTCGTCAAGGAGGTCAAACAGGTTACCATCAAAGAACAGAATTCAATAAAAGAGTTTTGAAGATATCTAACCCTGAAGAAGATGAGATAACCCCCAGTGGCGGGTTTTTGCACTATGGAGAGGTAAAAAATTCATACGTTTTAATCGAGGGCAGCGTTCCAGGCCCGGCTAAGAGATTAGTTAGGTTCCGAGACGCAGTTAGACCGAAGAAAAAGTCGTATCCAGTTGAAATCACCTATGTTTCAACAGCTAGCAAACAGGGGGCATGAGTTTGAAAACCACAGTTACTAACATTGTGAATCTAGTCACAGAAGATGAGATGGATGCTGGTAAGTTGCAAGAACAATTTGAGATAAATTTAGAGACTGGATCTAAGTTAAACTTGCCAGATTCATTTGAAACAGCATTCAGACCATCACTTATTCGTAGGGCGGTCCATTCATCTAGAGCGAACCGAAGACAACCATATGGAAGTAGACCTCACGGAGGAAAAAAGGCGCCAATGTCAGGAATGAAGTTTTCTGTGGAATGGTGGGGTAAAGGACGTGGTGTGTCAAGAATTATGAGAAAAACAGGTCAAAGAACAGGTGCACAGAATCCCCACACAAGACAAGGAAGAAGAGCTCACGGTCCCAAGGTTGAGAAGGACTGGAGCAAAAAATTAAATTCAAAAGAGAGAATCATTGCCAAAAACAGTGCTCTTGCAGCAACTATATCTTCGGACTTAGTATCATCTCGAGGTCACAAATTCAGTGATGAAATAGAATTACCCTTGGTCTTGGGTAAATATACCGAAGTACATGATGAGGGCAAGAATACTGTAGATATAGAAGACATGTCATTAAAATGTGCTACTAGAAAAATACATGCAATTTTTACCGAGTTAGGTTTGAGAGATGATTTAGATCGTGCGAAATATGGAAGAAAAATTCGCGCTGGAAAAGGTAAAATGCGTGGAAGAAGATTTAGAACTCCTAAAAGTATCTTACTAGTCGTTAGCAACAAAGGAAATTTAGCAAAGGCCGTAAGAAATCTACCAGGAGTTGATGTTGTATCTGCTAGAGATTTATCAGCAGAACATCTTGCGCCAGGAGGGGATGCCGGTAGATTGACAGTATTTACAGAAAAATCAATCAAAGCAATGGGGGTGGAAGATTGAACCCCTATGATATAATATTAAAGCCATGGATTACCGAGAAATCTATGGAAAACAGGTTGAATGAACCTAACAATTCAATTAACAGGTTGGAATTCATTGTACCAAGATCTGCTAGTAAGCACGTCATTAAACTTGCTGTTGAGAAACTATTTGATGTCAAGGTCGAGAAAGTAAATACTAGAATTACAAAGGCAGGAAAACATGCTAGTGTTAAATTAGCAGATGGGTATGATGCCGAAGAAACCTCATTAAAGTTGGGAGCATTTTAGGTGGGTAATAAATGGGTAAGAGAACACGTTCACAAAGAAAAGGGTCAAGCCCTCGATACAAAGTCAGTAGTCATAGATTCCCTGGTGCCAATCGTTTACCCTCCGTACACAATGAGGTCGTTGAAGTCACAGGCTTAGTGCACAGTCCAATTCATACTGCTCCACTTGCTAAACTAAAATCAAAAGATGGTAAAGAGACCTTAGTAGCAGCGACCGATGGACTATCTATTGGTCAACAAGTTGCAGTTGGTGATAACATTAGTCTTAAACCTGGAAATATTACCGCACTGAAAAATATTCCCGAAGGTACTCAGATTAACAATGTTGAATTACGTCCAGGGGACGGAGGTAAAATTGCTCGTTCTGCAGGTAACTCTGCACTAGTGGAAACACATTTAGAAGGTAAAGTAAGAATTAAACTTCCTAGTGGGAAGTCTAAAGATATCAGGTCTAGCTGTAGGGCTACTATTGGTGTTCTAGGAGGCCATGGCAGGAGTGAAATGCCGTTAAGAACCGCTGGGGCAGCTCACTATAGAGCCAAAGCAAAAGGAAAAGCTTACCCAACGGTCAGTGGAGTGAAAATGAACCCTGTTGATCACCCCCATGGTGGAGGAAATCATCAGGCTGTACATGGTCCAAATTCAGTTGCTAGAGGTGCACCACCTGGTGCAAAAGTAGGTCATATTGCTCCAAGTAGAACAGGAAGAGGAAGAGGAAAGAAGAAATAATTAGGTGATTCAAATGGCTAAAAGAAAGAAACGTTTCATGACTCCTAAGGCGGCAAGAAGGAGAACTCGTAAACTTAAGAGTCAGATTGCCGAGCGCAGAAAGAAAGAATTTACTTACAGAGGATTAACATTAGATGAATTACAATCATTACCATTATTCCCACCAGAATCAGATCCTGATGCAGATTGTGTACTGAAGTACTTACCATCTAGGGCCAGACGAAGCCTTGCTAGAATGAATGACTCCAATTATGCAGAAATGAATCAAAAATTTTTACAAAGGATAGAGAAGACTAAAGGAACCATTAGAACTCACAGGAGAGATATGGTTGTTCTACCGTCATTTGTGGGTAAAACTATTGCAATTCACAATGGAAATGGATTTATGCCAATAGACATTAAACCCGAAATGATAGGTCATTATTTCGGAGAATTTGCCATGACTAGAAGATCAGTTACTCACAGTGGTCCTGGTGTTGGGGCAACTAAGTCTTCAAAACATGTAGCATTAAAATAAGGTGAAAATATGAGTAGAGACAGGACAAAGCCACAAAAAGGGTATACTCAGTCACTAGACAGAGGTACAAGAATGGCCTCTGCGAGAGCTAAAAATATTGACGTTCATGCTAAACATTGTTTTGAAATTGCTAGAGAATTAAGACCCAAAGGAAAGGGAGATAATATGAAATTTTTAAGTGTCTCTGAAGCAATTAGCATGCTTGAAAAAGTATTACTAATTGAAGGATGGATTCCTCACCCTGACACCCCTGGTGGGTTTAAGAGAGTAATCAATCAAAGGCTTAAGAGACAGGCTAAGGCTATTCCCTTCCGTAAAGGTAGTGGAAATAAATTAAGGAAAAGAAATGGCCCAGGAAAAGTAGGTCATAGAAGAGGAGGAGTCGGACCTGGAAGATATCCAGTTAAAGCTGCTATGAATTTTATAAAATTAATCAACAGTGCTGCAGAAAATGCAAGACATCGTTATGATGATATCGATGCTAATGACATGTTCATTACCCATTGTGCAGCACATAGAGGCGTGATTAAGAGAGGTTGGATACCTAGAGCACAAGGTAGGGCCACCCCTAGAAATCATCATCAAGTGAATCTTGAGATATTTATTGAAGATTTCAGTCTTGATGAAATGGATGATGAAGATGAGTTTTAAGGTGATTTAATGGCAGGTCAACAAAGTATGGTCAGAAAAATAATCAATAGAAATATTGAAAGACATTTAGTAAAAGAATACTTAATGAGTGAAACTAAGAAATCTGGTTTTGGAGGATTGAATATACAAAGAACACCTCAGGGAACAATGGTTACCCTCAAGGCTGAAAGGCCAGGGATGGTTATTGGTCGCAGAGGAAAATTAATCAACGAACTAACTAGACAATTAGATTCACGATTTAACTTAGAAAACCCGAAATTAGAGGTGGATGATGTAGAAGAACCACGACTAAATGCTCAGATAATGGCAGACAAACTTGCTGGAGCATTGGAAAGAGGTTGGTATTTCAGAAGAGCAGGCCATAGTACAGTCATGAGCATAATGGAAGCTGGAGCTAAAGGAGTTATTGTTATTTTAAATGGAAAAATTACAGGTGCTCGACATAGAACTCAAAAATTTATAGCGGGGCACGTCAAATATTGTGGTGAGCCTGCATTAACTCTAATGGAAAGGGGTTACGGTGTTGCAATTAAGAAATTAGGAACAATTGGCTGCACAGTAGCAATTATGATGCCCAATACGAGGCTACCTCATGAGGTAACAATTCTTCCTAAAGAGTCGTCTGAAAGTACTGAAGATGTGGTGATAATAGAGGAAGTCGAAGAATCATCACAAAAAGATGATGAAATTACAAATGAAGATGTTATAAAATCTGAAAATAAAGATGGAGATGATGAGAAATGACACATTTACATCAAAGAGAGATAAATTCAATGAGTGAAGAAGCTAAGATATCTCGATTAAGAGAACTACAAGAAGAGCTACTCCAGTTAAGAGCAGAATTATCTTTGGGTGGACGACCCTCAAATATGGGTGCTTTTAGAACGACAAGGCGTAGTATTGCACGTCTAAAGACAAAAATGCAAATGGATAAAAAGGAGTAGAATTTAATGGTTGATATTGATCCAATTACAGGACTACCAAAAGATTTACTAGATTTTGAAGAGATAGCAAAAGAGAATCAGAAAGTAATAATTTCTACGGTTAGAAGGAGATATGGTAAAATGGTAACAATTGTAGATGGAATTGATGACAAATCAATAGATATCGAAAAATTAGCTAAAACCTTGAAAGGAAAATGTGCTGCTGGTGGAACGATAAAAGGTCGTGCGATTGAACTTCAGGGAGAACATAAAAAAAAGGCTGCTCAAGTTTTAGAAGCAAATGGGTATTTAGTTGAGGTGATTTAATGACAGGAATATTAAACATGCCGTGGATTGGTAGAGATTTAGAAGTTGTAAAGTCTTTTGACCCAACCTATCATGGAAGAAGAGGCATAATAGTCGAAGAGACACAAAGAACTTTGATAATCAGTGAAAACGGAAGAAATATTTGCCTTCCTAAACAAGAAATCGATTTCAGACTTGATTGTGATGATATCATCATCAAAGGGAGTTTTGTTTTACAACGTTCTGAGGACAGGATTCATAGAAAATATAGGAGTTGAATGAATGAGAGATATTGGAATTGATGTTAAGATGCCTAGTGGAGAATGGGATGGTGATGAAAATTGCCCATTCAATGGTTCACTTCGATTGAGAGGACAAGTATTTGAAGGAATAGTTTCGAGCTTAGGTATGTCAAAATCTATTATTGTAGAATTGCAAAAGGTAAGATATATGCCAAAATACGAACGTTATGAAAAAAGATCTAGTAAGATACCAGCTCATCTACCAAGTTGTATTGGGAATTTGGATATCGGTGATAGAGTAAAAATAATGGAATGCAGGCCTATTTCGAAAACGATTTCATTTTGTGTAATTGAAGGGGGTGAGTGATAATGAAAGGAATTTCTGGAAGAGTTACAAGAGGTTTACCTACCAAAGCTAAATTAATTTGTGCAGATAATACTGGGGCAAAAATTGTAGAATTGATTTCAGTTCTAAAAATTGGAAGTACTATGCGTAGATATCCAGCAGGTGGTGTTGGCGATTTAATCAAGGTTAGTGTTAAGAAAGGCACACCAGATACTAGAAGACAAATTTACACTGCTGTTATTATTAGACAAAAGAGACCTTTTTTACGCATAGATGGAACGTGGGTACAATTTTCTGATAATGCCGCAGTTTTAACAAACGAAAGAGGTGAAGTTCAGGGTTCAGACATAAAAGGCCCTGTATCTAGGGAAGCTGCTGAAAGATGGCCAAGAATTGCTGCTACTGCCAAGCAGATTGTATGAGGTGAAAATATGGTAAAAAGTAGTAAACCAAGTAAACAACGAAAAGCAGCGGCAAATGCATCTAAACAGAACAAACGTAAAAAACTCAAAGCGCGTTTTGCTACCACAGATTCAAGGTTCGCTGGAGTTCGTTCAGTTACAGTCAGAGTTGGAGATACTGTCGAAGTACAAAGAGGTGATTTCGGCAATCCATCTAAAGGAAAAAGACTCGGAGATACTAGAGGACGTGCAGGTGTAGAGGCTAAAATTGTTGGAATTGATGCTTCTAGTGGTAAATTATTCATTGAAGGTGTTACAGGTTCAAAATCTGACGATAAAGAACAAGGCATTCCAATTCATGTTTCTAATGTGGTTGTAACTAGTTTGGACGAGAGCGATCCACTTAGGATGAAAAAAATAACGGAAAGGAGTTGAAATTATGGGATCAAGTCATCATTTGAAGAGATTGGCAATGCCGAGAAGTTGGCCTCTGCCTAGAAAAACAACTGTATGGATTACAAGGCCTAGACCTGGTGCGCACTCTATTGAAAGATGTATAGCACTATCAGTGGTGATGAGAGATATTCTCAAAGTGGCAGATACTAGCAGAGAAACGAGAAGGATTCTACATAACGGGCACGTCATGATTGACGGTAGAATTGTAAAAGATTCACGTCAAGGAGTTGGATTAATGGATGTATTAACATTAGGTGAGGAAAACTATAGGTGCATTTTAGATGAAAACGGTAAGTTAAGATATAGACCAATAACAAAGAAAGATTCAACTTGGAAGGTTTGCAGAATTGATAACAAAACTACAATTAAAGGAGGTTTAACTCAATTAAACCTGCATGATGGAAGAAACATCATTGTAGATGATGCAAATAAATACAATACTGGAGATACTCTCAAACTAAACCTACCTGATCAGAAAATACTAGAACATATACCATTTGAAGAAGGCGCAATGGCTTATCTAATAGGAGGTAGCCATGTTGGTGAACTTTCACATATCAAACAACATGTAATTAAAAGATCAACAATGTCAAACGAAGTATTATTCGATGAATTCAGTACTATTGAAGGGTACGTTTTCCTAGTTAATAAAAAAACCCAATTACCTGGGATTGAGGTGAAATAATGTCAGAAATTAATGCAATGCTAAAACCTAGGATTACTAAAATAACTCTCAATATAGGTGTAGGAGAAGGAGGTAAAAGGCTTGAATTGGCTGAAAAAGTTATGAATCTATTAACAGATTTGACTCCCGTCAGGACACTAGGTAAAATTCAAAATCGAGATTTAAAAGTTCGTAAAGGAGCTCCTATCGGGTGTAAAGTTACCATGAGAAATTCATCAAAAATGAATCAATTCTTAAAAGATGCATTTTGGGTTAGAGAAAATAGAATTCCTTCTTGGAATTTTGATTCACAGGGTAACCTTTCATTCGGAATAAGAGATTACACTGATTTCCCAGGCCAGAAATATGACCCCGATGTTGGAATTTTTGGAATGGATATCAATGTTGTCCTAGAAAGACCAGGTCATCGAGTCTCTCGAAGGAGAAGAAACAAAAGTAGGATTGGTAAAAATCATAGATTAAGTAAATTAGAATCAATCGAATTCTTTACATCAGAATTTGGATTAAATATTGTGGAGGAATAAATTTGGCGAAGGATCATGGGAAATATATTGGTAGAAGTGTGGGATGCAGAAGATGCGGCAGGAAGCGAGGACTCATCCGCCGTCATGGATTGAATTTATGCAGACAATGTTTTAGAGAAATAGCTCCAGATATTGGATTTAAGAAATATAGTTAGAGAGGTGTGATGAAAAATGCAATTTGACCCATTAAATGATGCTTTGATTAAGCTCTACAATGCTGAACAATCTGGTAAGTACAACGTTTCTGTTGCACCTGCAAGTAAATTATTAGGATCTGTGCTTGAAATTATGCAGAAATCTGGCTACATAGGAGACTTTGACAAAAACGAAGATGGTAGAGGTGGTTCTTTTAATATTAAATTATTAGGTGCAATTAACAGATGCGGGATTGTAAAACCTAGATATTCTGTTAAAAGAACAGATTACGATAAGTGGGAATCTAGATTTTTACCAGCACAAGATTTTGGATTGTTAATTTTGACGACAAATCAAGGGATAATGAATCACTATGATGCAAAGGATTCAAGAATCGGAGGAAAATTACTTGCATATGTATTTTGAGGTGGAATGAATGGCAGTAATCGATCGAATTATACATAATATATCCCTTAATGAAGGCGTTAGAGCCCAACTATCAGATGGGGGTATAGTGACAATTACAGGTGAAAAAGGTGCAATATCGAGGAAATTCGTACATTCTAAGGTTATTATTTCTTCTGATAGCGATAGTTTAACAGTTAGTTGTGATTTACCAAGGAAAAAAGATAAGGCTATTTGTGGTACATGGGCCGCCCACTTAAGGAATATGAATAAAGGAGTGTCTGAAGGATTTACTTACAAAATGAAAGCGGTCTATTCTCATTTTCCAATGACTATGAAGGTAGATCATGGAAATGGTAAATTTATCGTGAATAATTATTTTGGTGAAAAGGTACCTCGTGAAGCAAATCTTCCATGGCCTGAAAATGAAGTTAAAGTTGAAGTAAAAAATAAGACTGAAGTAATCATTGCTGGAATTGACAAAGAGAAAGTTGGACAAACAACAGCCAATATAGAAAGATGTTGTACAGTTAAAAAAAGGGATAGGAGAGTCTTTCAGGACGGAATATATCTTGTTGAAAAAAATTAAGAGGTTGTTTAAATGACTGAAGAATATGAAAATATGACGGTTTCCGAGTTAAAGGAGATTTTAAAGGAGAAAGGACTTCCAGTCTCTGGAACCAAAAAAACACTCATTGAAAGGCTTTCAGAAGACTCAGAAACAAATGAAACATTGGAAGATATAGAGGAAGAAATTCAAGAAGATGAATTTGATGAAGAATATGAAGATTTCGAAGACGATGATTGGGATGATGAAGAGTTGGGTATCCATGTGACAAAACAAAAACCAGAGTTAGATGCTTCTACGCTTTCAGCGTTAAAATTAAGAAATTTACAATCAAAATCCACACCTACATTTAGAAGAACTGAATGGTTTAGATACAAGAGATTATCAAAAAGTGGTTGGAGAAGACCTAAAGGTATGGATAATAGTCAACGTAAAAATTTGAGATATCGCGGTTCGAAAGTTAGAATTGGCCATGGGAAAATTTCAACAGCTAGAGGATTGCATCCAAGCGGTTTTAGAGAGGTAATGGTTCATAACCCACTTGATTTGGAAAAAATAAATCCTGCTAATGAAGCTGCTAGAATCGGTGCAACTGTTGGTGGAAGGAAAAGAGAGCAAATTCATCTTAAAGCTGATGAATTGGGGATCAGAATTCTTAATAGAAGGAGGAATTTATAATGCAAGTTACTAATCAAAAAAGAATGGCTGCACAACTTTTAACTAAGCAGGAAGGTAAGGAAGTTGGTTTGAATAGAGTTTGGATTCACCCAGCATACATAGATCAAGTTGCTACAGCTGTTCAAAAAGAAGAAATCAGAGAGATGATTGAAGAAGGAATTATACGTTCAAAACCAGTAAAAGGAACTAGCAGAGTTAGAGCCAGAATGGCTGCAAATCAAAAACTAAAAGGCAGAAGGAAGGGTCAAGGTTCTAGATCGGGTACTAAAAATGCAAGAGGCCCCAAAAAGCAAATGTGGATGAAAAAAATCAGATCACAAAGAAGAGTTTTGAGAGAAATGAGAGATTCAGGAGCCATGTCTGCTTCAAAATACAGGTACTATTATCGTAAAGCAAAAGGAGGGTCTTATCGTAGTGTATCTCATATGAAAACTTACCTTGTAGCGGATGGAATTAATTTTGAGGGTGGTGAGAAATAATGGCACACGGAAAAAGACAGCGTAATCAGTACAGAAGAAGATTGGAAGCTAAGACGGATTATCATCGCAGGTTAAGAATGCTCAAGAGTGGATTACCCCGAGCTGTTGTAAGAGTTTCAAACACACAAATAACTTGTCAATTAGCTAATTTTTCCAAAGACGGTGACTTGATAGTTGCGAGTTTTACAGGTAATGAATTAAGTTCTCATGGTTATCCTACGAACGCCTCCAAAAAGTCAATAACAGCTTGTTATTTAGCTGGATTTGGCTTAGGGCAAAAAGCAGTCAAAAATGGGTACAAAGAAGCAATTTTAGATATTGGTTTATCGTCATCTAGCAAGGGCTCAAGAGTATTTAGTGCACTTAAAGGGATGATAGATGCAGGTTTAGAGGTACCTTGTAATGAGTTAGTATTCCCTTCAGATGAGAGAATAAATGGGGAACATATTTCAGATTCATTATCAGATGTTCTAGAAAAGACAAGACAAACAATCCAAGGGGCGTACAAATGACGGAAGAAGAAATTAGTGTGAAAGAAGATATTGATCAATTTGATTCAGAAGAAAAACCCCTAGCTCCAGGTCTCCGTGCAGCAGTAAATTTTGAAACAACTGGAGACTCTCCTAGAAGAAGAGGCGAGACAGATGAAGCCGGTAAGAGATTACGAGAATGGGCTCCTAAAACACGTTTAGGAAAGATGGTATCCAATGGGGAAATTTTGACCATGGAAAAAGCAATTTCAACTGGTTTACCTATAATGGAGGTTGAAATCATTGACGCGTTGATTCCTAATCTTGAAGATGATGTTCTATGCGTGAACATGGTTCAACGTATGACCGACAGTGGAAGGAGAGTAAGATTCAATGTTCTTGCCGCAGTTGGAAATAAAGATGGTTACGTAGGAATTGGTATGGCCAAGGGTAAGGAAGTACCAGCCACTATTCAAAAAGCAATTACAGTAGCGAAATTGAATATAATTCCAGTATTAAGGGGTAACGGAAGCTGGGAATCTGGTGTAGGTCCAGGAACAAGCATACCTATTGAGGTGACTGGAAGAAGTAGTTCCACGAGATTAACCTTGATTCCAGCGCCTTCTGGAAAAGGATTGGTTGTGGGACCTGTTGGAAAAAGAGTACTGACATTAGCTGGAATTACAGACATCTGGTCTCGTTCAAAAGGGCAGACTCGTACGACAATTAATTATGCAAAAGCTACATTTAATGCACTTATAGAGTTAAATAAATCAAGAATTTCTACTGAACAAAGAGACAATTTATTCATTGTAGAGGGAAGGGTGTTAGAATGACATTTTTGGTAGTTAGAGTCCGTTCAGATATTAACGTGAGGCACGATATCAAGAAAACAATGCACAGTTTGAATTTAACCAAGGTAAATCATGCAGTGTTAGTACCTAACCGTCCCGAAATAATTGGAATGCTTAAAAAAGCTAAAGATTATATCACTTGGGGAGAGCCTAGTAAGGATACAATAGAGTCTTTAATTAGGGAAAGAGGGAAAATGGTCGGAGATATTCCTATTACTGATGATTTAGTGAAGGAATATTCTAATTTTAAAGGTATTAAAGCCTTAGCCGATGCTTTAGTATCTGGTGAAGCTGAAATTAAATCAGTCGAGAATATGAAACGAGTCTTTAGATTACATCCACCGAGAGGTACTAAGGGGTGGGGAGGAATTAAGCGAACTTTTGTTACAGGAGGAGCTCTTGGAAACAGAGGTACAGAAATTAATTCTTTAGTAGAGAGGATGCTTTGAGGTGAAAAAATGGTTTCAAGGACAAACAAATTTAGGGGAAGAAATAGAACACATGGCCGAGGTAAAAAAGCGGGCCGTGGTGCTGGAAAACGTGGTGGAAGAGGAAATGCTGGTATGAACAAGCACAAAGTAATGCACCGATTAAAGTATATGCCGGGGCATTGGGGAATGCACGGATTCAATAGGGATCCAAGTTTAATTAATGTCCATATCACATGTAATCTCCAAGAGTTAATATCTCTATCAGATGGAAACAAAAGTATTGATCTAACAAAATTAGGTATTGATAAATTGCTTGGGTCTGGAAAAATCGATGTTCCTTTAGAAGTGACTGTAAACTTTGCTTCCAAAAGGGCTATTCAGAAAGTTGAAGAGGCAGGAGGTTCAGTTATTTTGTCCGATGATGATTGGGATGAAGATGACTGGGAAGAAGAATAATTTTGAAGAAAATTTATCATAAGTATGTATTCAGGTGTTAACAATGAAAAAACCAATTCCCTGGGCAGTTGCATTAGTATCAATAATGTACTGGGGTGCATTAATTTGGTGGCAATATGATTCATTATTTGGTAGTGTTACCGATCAAATGAATAAAAACGCAACTAACGCATTAATTCTGTCAGTTTTTTATGTAGGGATGTTGTTATTATTCTTAATGAAAGATACCCCTCAACAAAT